>SCPO01001110.1_pt1 | contig 21945 bp, 33 predicted proteins | sample 6106821 | NCBI WGS metagenome assembly SCPO01 (sample SAMN10720448, study PRJNA508395) | human gut metagenome | isolation source: Participant 2 stool, 0 month | host: Homo sapiens | collected 2017 | reverse complement strand
TCATCCGCCTCGGCCAGCTGGGCCTCGGCAGCAGCATCGTCCAGCATATCCCGCCCGCGCAGCGCTGCAGGATGACATGGCACACCGGGCGGCGTGTGACCTCCAGCACCGAGTGACGGAAGCCGTAAGGGGAGACGTTCTTGCCGTACAGCAGGATGAACATGCTGTTGCGGCTGTCCGCCCGCAGGAAGCCGTGGGTGATGTAGGGCATTGTAAAATGGTAAATATAGAAGAAGCACCCTACGCAGTACGATTTTGCCGCCATCATTGAACGAGCGCAGCCCCAGCAAGACCTTCAATCTGGCGGGCCTTGTGGGCAGCTACCATTTCAACGGCGAGTGGGTGTAAATTTTGATAAGAGGGGCTGCTGCACTTCGGCTAAAGCGATGCAGCAGCCCCTTCTTCGTATCGATACAGACAAAAGCGTTCTGAGATCTCAGAACGCTTGGTGGTTGCGGGGCCGGATTTGAACCAACGACCTTCGGGTTATGAGCCCGACGAGCTACCAGACTGCTCCACCCGCGATATTTACTTTGTGCTCTCAGCGGTTCTCGCTGACTGCTCAAGTATAATACCACAAGGGCGGGCGGATGTCAAGTATTTTTGATTTATTTTTCTTCTTTTCCAAACCACGAACCCTGCGCAGGCGGCGGCTGCGATCACCACCACCGGCCATGCACCGGCAAGGGCAACGATGACCTGCTGCAGGCCATCCACAAAGTTCTGCCAGCCAGCGGAAGGGCGCTGACAAAGCGGCTGCCGAAGCCCTCGCTGGGCGGCGAGTAGGTGCTCACCTCGCTCAGGCTCACGTACACGGTGCACTCTTCCACCTGATTGTTGTACCAGTTCATCTGGCTCTGCCAGCTCTCGATCTGGCTCTGCATCCGTCAGGCTGGACTCGATCTCAAGCAGGTCGGAGAGGTTGTCGGCCTGCTGCTGCAGCTGCTGCAGGCGGGTTCGCTGGTTCTTGAGATTCTCAAGCCGGGTCTCCACGTCCATGTACTGGGCGGTCACGTCGTCGGCCTGCTGGTTTTGTAGGTCACGTTGCCTGCTTCGGCCACGGCGGCAAGAAAGTTCTCGTAGTTCTGCTGCGGCACCCGGTAGGTCAGGCTGACACTGCGGCTGTCACCGGCATCCGAGTATTCACTGCTGGATTCCAGATAGCCGCCCGCTTCAGCAAGGGCAGCATCCAGCGCGGCGCGGGCTGCGTCGTAGTCCTTGCTTTCTAGGCTGAGGTTCGCGGTGTAGATGATCTTTGCGTGGTCGGTGCTGTGGGCCGCTGCTGCCGCGTCGTCCTCCGAATAAACAGCGGCGCCGTCGTCTGCGCCGCTTTCCAGCGCCATGGCGCTCAGCCTGTAATCGGCTGCCATGGGCTGTCCACAGCGGCGCGGTCCGCGCCGCCTGCCGCCATCACCGCCGCAGTGCTGTCCGCAGAATAATAGACCGCCGGGCTGCTGCTCTTTGCGCCAAGGCCGATTTGTCCGGTGGCAAAGCACCATAGCCTACCACGCACACAGCAAGGCAGGCCGCCAGTGCGCCCACCCGCTTTGCGGGGAAGCGGATCAGTTTCTTCTTCGGCTGCACCGGGGCGGACTGAGCCGGTACCGGTGCGTCGGTTTTCATCATGGGCTGGGCCTTTTCTTCTTCGGTCAGCTGGTCGGTCATGGCCAGCAGCTTTGCCTTCAGATCGTCCGGGGCGTAGAGGTCGTCCGTCTCCATCTTGTACTCATACCACCTCATCTTCGATCTCCTCCTTCAGCATCGTATGTAACTGCGCCCGGGCACCGCAGCCAGCTCAGCACCGTGTTGGATGGTGCGCCCATCATCCGGCCGATCTCCGCCGCCGTGTACCCCTCGTAGTAATGCAGATAGATAGCATTGCGGTAGTTTTCCGGCAGGGCGCGCACTGCGTCCAGCACACTGCCGTCCTCAAACGCATCGGGCGCGGGCAGGTTCTCGTCCAGCTCGGTGTCCTTCTGATGGGCTGCGCGGGTCAGGTCCCGGCAGCGGTTGATGGCCACCCGCAGCAGCCACGCCTTGAGGTGCTCCTCACTCTCAAACGTACCATTATAATGCAGGAGCTTCTCGTAGACATCCTGCACCACGTCCTCGGCATCGGCTGTGCATCGGCTGTTGTGTATGGCAGCGCGGTAAACAGCATCGCTGTATTTCTGCACTGCCAGCGTAAATACTTCGTTTCTGGTCAGCTGTCCCATAGTTTCAAGCTCTCCTTTACCGCCTGTACAGGGCTGGTGGAATTCGTGTTCCACGGGGGACATTCACCCTATACACGGCTGAACGCCCCCGAAGATTGCATTGCAGGAAAAATTTATGAAAATCACCTTTATATACTCTCTGCAGCAGGGCCACCCGTTCTGCAAGGAAGGTCTCGGCCTTCGGATGGTGCAGCAAACGCTTGTTCGCCGCTGTGCCAGCCAGCTTTCTGCCCAGCGCTTCCGGGTCGGTATCGGCCTGCATCACATCCCGCATGGTCAGCTGCAGCGTCAGCGCCGCAGGGGTGTCCGGCAGCGGCGGCAGCGGGTCCTCCCACACAAAGGGCGGCAGCAGCTGCACCGCCACCGTGGCGCGGGTGCACTCCTCGGTGAGCAGCAGGGCTGCAGGCGTGCCGTCCGGCTGGACGTGCAGGGTACTGTACAGCAGCTGCAGACTGCCCTCGGCCAGCAGGCGGATATCCCCCTCCCGCCCGGTAGGCGAAAGGCTCAAATATTCCCGCGCCTCGTCCAGATAGATGTGCCGGGCCGGTGCCTGCACGCGGGCATACAGCGCAGGCAGCGCAAAGCGGCCCGCTTTGTCCAGTGCGTGCTGCAAAAGCAGGTAGAACTCGGTCAGTGGGTAGGCCGGGTCCGGCTGCGGCATCCCGAAATCGGGGCGCGATACGTGTCCTCCACCCATAGGGAACCTCCTTGACAAATAACGCTGATGCGGTATAATAAATACAGAAGGGGCGCTGACTGCAAGGGTCAGCTTTCCATCCCGCTTGTCAAAAAGATTGACCGCACAGTTTGGAAGCAGGGCGGTCAATCTTTTTTGTTATCATCGTCTTTCTTCTGGGAAAACTTTGCCACGACCTCAATGGTCAGGCGGATCACATCCACGATCAGGCTCAACAGTGTGAGAATGAACGTGAGCAATGCGAGAATCTCCAAAAGAGTCATCCGACATCCCTCCCTTCGCCTTCAAGGCTCCGGGCAGGGCACTTGCAAAAAAGTTTCCTCCCGGAACCTCTGCTTCATCCTAAGTAGAAAACTAGATAAGAAGAATCAGCGATAACGGGACAGAAAGCATGACCACCAACTTTGCAATCAGCGCCTTATTGACAGTATATCACATTTCCCGACTCGACACAATGTGTTTTGTCCCCCAGTCAGTGTGCCGGGAGTTTTATTGTAAACCCCTCGAAACTTTATTGTTGACCATCTGTCTCCCGCTGCGCTATACTCGGGCACAGATGCCTTGTAAATTTTAACAGAGGGAATTCTATTCTATGAAAAACAAAAAACTGACCACCTATCAGATGGCTGTCACTGCGCTGATGGCCGCCGCGCTGTGCGTGCTTGGCCCGCTGAGCGTGCCCATCGGAGCCATTCCCATTTCGCTGTCAAACTTTGTCATCTGCCTGACCGCATGGCTGCTGGGGCCCAAGTTCGGCACCCTGAGCGTGGCGGTGTACCTGCTCATCGGCCTTGTGGGCGTGCCGGCGTTCTCCGGCTACGGCGCGGGCATTGCCAAGTTGGCAGGCCCCACCGGCGGCTATCTGGTGGGCTACCTGCTGCTGGCCTTCATCGGCGGTCTGTTCATCGAAAAGAGCAAGGGCCAGCCGGTGATCTCCGGCATCGGCCTTGTGCTGGGCGATGCCGCCTGCTACGTGCTGGGCACCGCATGGTTCGTGTTCCAGATGCAGTGCGAGCTGGGCTATGCGCTTTCGGTGTGCGTGTACCCGTTCATTGCGCTGGATCTCGCCAAGATCGTGGTGAGCTGCATCGTGGGTGCACTGCTGCGCAAGCGTCTGGTACAGGCTGGCGTGCTGAAGCTGAAGGAAGCCTAACAGGCAAAGCAAAGGGAGACTGCAAACGCAGCCTCCCTTTTATTTGTGATCCGTTATTTTACATAGCCAAGGGTCGCAGCCATCACGGCCTTGATGGTGTGCATCCGGTTCTCGGCTTCGTCAAACACGATGCTCTGGGGGCCTTCAAACACCTGGTCGGTCACCTCCATGGCTTCCCGGCCAAAGCGCTCGCCCATCTCCTTGCCCACGGTGGTCTTGTGGTCGTGGAAGGCGGGCAGGCAGTGCATGAACACAGCGTGCAGGCCTGCAATGTCCATCAGCTGCTGGTTGATCTGGTAGGCGGCAAGGTCGTTGATGCGCTCAGCCCACACCTCCACCGGCTCACCCATGGACACCCACATCGGTGTAGAGGACGTCGGCACCCTTGGCGGCCTTGGCGGGGTCCTCCTCAAAGGTGAGGGTGGCACCGGTCTCGGCAGCGATCTTCTGGCACTCGGCCACGAGGGCAGCGTCCGGCTGGTACTTCTTGGGTGCACAGGCGGTGAAGTTCAGGCCCATCTTAGCGCAGCCCACCATCAGGCTGTTGCCCATGTTGTAGCGGGCATCGCCGAAGTAAACGAAATTGATGCCCTTCAGATGACCAAAGTGCTCCCGGATGGTGAGGAAGTCGGCCAGGATCTGGGTGGGATGGAACTCGTTGGTCAGGCCGTTCCACACCGGCACACCGGCGTAGTGGGCCAGGTCTTCCACGATCTGCTGGCCATAGCCGCGGTACTCGATGCCGTCGAACATGCGGCCCAGCACACGGGCAGTGTCGGCGATGGACTCCTTCTTGCCGATCTGGCTGCCGGACGGGTCAAGGTAGGTCACTTCCATGCCCAGATCGTGGGCAGCGACCTCGAAGCTGCAACGGGTGCGGGTGGAGGTCTTTTCAAAGATCAGGGCGATGTTCTTGCCTGCCAGCTGGTCATTGTGGCGGATGCCGGCCTTCTTTGCCTTCAGGTCTGCGGCAAGGTCCAGCAGTTCTTCGATCTCGGCAGGGGTGTAGTCCAATAGCTTCAAAAGCTGCGGTTCTTCAGACTCATTGTATATTTCCCTCTCTATGCAAATGTTATTGTATATTTATACTTATATTATATATTATACTGGGATTCTGAAAAAATTGCAATACCCTGTCGGATATGCTATACTGGCTGTGCTGCCCTTCTCCATTCTGGCAACAGAAGGGGTGGATATCATGGACACCATTCTAACCAATTTTCTGGTGGCTGTCGCAGCACAGGTAGCTGCACACTTCCTGTGCAAGTGGCTTGAGAGTCACCGCAAGGGCAAGTAAGCACAAAAGAACCCTCTCGGGCTGCAACTCTGAGAGGGCTCTTTGTGCGTGGATACAATGGAATGTTCTAACCAACTTCCTACCCTTAGTATATGCAATCCCACACAAAAGTCAAGATGCTATGAAAAAGTTCACAGCTCCAGCTCGGCCTTCCGTCCGGTGGACTGATAGGCAGTCAGCTTCACGCCGGCCTTTTGAACATGAACCGCGCCGCCACGCTGGAATCGCTGTCGTGGTACTTGTCGCCGTAGTACACCACCTCGGCAATGCCCGACTGGATGATGGCCTTGGTACACTCGTTGCAGGGGAACAGCGTCACGTACACCCGCGCACCTTTCAGGTTATTGTGGGCGCTGTTGAGGATGGCGTTCAGCTCGGCGTGGCACACGTACATATACTTGGTGTCCAGCGGTGCGCCCTCCCGCTCCCAGGGCATCTCGTCGTCGCTGCAGCCAATGGGCATACCGTTGTAGCCCCAGGACAGAATTTTGTTTTCCGAGCTGACGATGCACGCGCCCACCTGACTGTTGGGGTCCTTGGAGCGCATGGCCGTGAGCAGCGCAATGCCCATGAAATATTCATCCCAGTTGATGTAATCCGTGCGTTTCATTTTGGTATGCTCCTTGTGCCTTTATTCTGCCTTTTATTATAGCGTATCGCTGTGGATTTTACAATAAACTTTGGCACTGCCGTGCAACTTGCACAAAACCTTGCCCCGAAGTTTGGCGCTTGATTCGTCAGAATTTTCAAACGAAATATTTAAAAATCATTTTGAGTGTGGTATTATCTTTGTAAAATATGCCACAAAAGCGGAGAGAATGCTCCGTGCGGCGGAAATGAGGGAAAAACCGATATGAAATACGCAAGCAACAACATCCGCAATATCCTGATTGCCGGTCATGCCGGCAGCGGCAAGACCACGCTCACCGAGGCGCTGGTCTATTTTCGGGCGCTGCCGAGCGTATGGGCCGGGTCGAGGACGGCACCACGATTTCGGACTTTGACCCCGAGGAAGCAAAGCGCAAGGCCAGCCTGTCTGCATCGGTCGTCCCCGTGGAGTACGAGGGCATCAAGTACAACCTGATCGACGCCCCGGGCCTGTTCGACTTCGAGGCCGGTGAATACGAGGGCATCCGCGCAGCCGAGCGTGCTGGTGGTGGTGTCCGGCCGCAGCGGCGTGACTGTGGGTGCCGAAAGGCGTTCCAGCTGGCACGGAAAAACGGCAAGGCTGCCATGGTGTTCGTGACCAAGTGCGATCTGGAGAATGCCAACTACTTCAAGATCCTTGAGGATATGAAGATCAAGTTCGGCTCCACCGTCTGCCCTGCGTGGTGCCCGCCAAGCTGGACGACGGCACCCCGTGTACATCAACCTGTTCAGCCAGAAGGCCTTCAAGTACGAGGGCGGCAAGCAGATCCAGGTGGACCTGCCGGACACCGGCCACCGTTTTGAGGGCCTGATCCAGGCCATGAGCGAGGCCATCGCCGAGACCGACGATGAGCTGATGGAAAAGTTCTTCGGCGGCGAAGCCTTCACCACCGAGGAGATTGTGGAAGGCATGCGCAAGGGCGTCAAGGATGGCCTGATCACCCCGTGTTCTGCGGCAGCGCCGTGAACCAGCAGGCACTAGATATGCTGCTGTTCAACATGCACAAGCTGCTGCCCAGCCCGGAGCACGAAGCCAGCACGCTGGCCGAGGATGCCGCCGGCGAGCCGGTGGAACTGCACTGCACCGTGGACGAGCCTACCGCCGCCTACGTGTTCAAGACCGTGGCCGACCCGTTCGTGGGCAAGCTGAGCTACCTGCGCGTGGTCAGCGGCAAGGTGACTGCAGGCGAACCCCTCACCAACGCCCGCACCGGCGATGTGGAGAAGATCTCAAACCCCTCACCGTCATTGGCAAAAGCAGGTGGACTCCGACGGCATCATTGCCGGTGACATCGGCGCAGTGGCAAAGCTGGTGAGCGCCAAGACCGGCGACACCCTGTGCGACGCTGAGCGCGTGGTCAAGCTGCCCGCCCCGTGTTCCCCAAGCCCAGCCTGTTCATGGCCGTCACTGTGGCCAAGAAGGGCGACGAGGGCAAGATCAGCAGCGCGCTGGCCCGCCTGATGGAAGAAGACACCACCCTGAGCTACGAGAACAATGCCGAGACCCATCAGCAGGTGATCGGCGGTCTGGGCGAGCAGCATCTGGACGTGGTGAAGGCCAAACTCAAGAACAAGTTCGGCGTGGAGATCGGGCTGGAAGCACCCGCATCGCCTACCGCGAGTCCATCCGCAAGGCCTGCCAGAAGCAGGGCCGTCATAAGCAGACCGGCGGTCACGGCCAGTTCGGTGATGTTATCATCAACTTCGAGCCCTGCGACAGCGAGCAGGTCGTGTTTGAGGAGAAGGTGTTCGGCGGTAGCGTGACCAAGAACTTCTTCCCGGCTGTTGAAAGGGCGTGCGCCTTGCCGCCGAAAGGGCGTGCTGGCAGGCTACCCCGTGGTTGGCCTGAAAGCCACCCTGCTGGACGGCAGCTACCACCCGGTGGACAGCTCCGAGATGGCCTTTATTATGGCCGCAAAGCTGGCTTACAAGGCCGCTATGCCGGAGGCCGGCCCGGTCATTCTGGAACCCATCCACACCCTGAAGGCTCATGTGCCGAACGACAACACCGGCGATATCATGGGCGATGTGACCAAGCGCCGCGGCCGCGTGCTGGGCATGGAGCCGGACGAGGACGGCCTGCAGACCATCATCGCTGAAGTGCCGCTGGCAGAGCTTGCAAACTTTACCACCTTCATCCGGCAGACCACGCAGGGCCTCGGCTGGTTCACCACCGAGTTTGCCCGCTACGAGGTTCTGCCGGATGCTGGTGCCTGCCGTTGTGGAGCAGGCCAAGAAGCTGGGCAATCTGGACGAGAGCGCAGACGATTGATTCTCTAACTGAATAGGACATTTTCCCGACCCCGTTGACACTTTTCCCTCTGTCAGCGGGGTTTTGTTGTTATTTTTCTCAGATCCTCTAAAATCTCTGCCATTTTTAGGCATCCTTCCAATCTTGTCTAAAATCCCTTGATTTCTGTTGGGGGTAGAATAAAGATTGGTGAATCTTTTTGTCCACGATCCGCGCAGACAAGATCCACCCGCAAAGTCGTATCAAGGAGGAATTTATATGAAAACGCGACTTATCAGCCTGCTGCTGGCATTCAGCATGGCACTGACATTTCTGCCTGTCGGGGCAGTCTCTGCATTTGCGGCGGAGACGGGCGATACATTTAACTTTAACGGTCTTACATACGAGATAACAAGTGACACAACCGCCAAAGTCAAAGGACCCGAAGCAACCACCTTATTGACCCAAGTAACTATTCCAGAAAAGCAACAAATTCCTTGAATGGAGAATCCTACACTGTAACAGCCATTGCGGATAAAGCTTTTCGCAACACAAGATTTAACGGCGAAATCACATCCATTACACTTCCCGATAGGGAAATCGGTGATTTCGCTTTCTTTTCTTGCCTCAAACTCGAAGACATCAATCTTCCCGATGGGCTTACTAAAATCGGGTATCAAGCTTTTCAGAACTGTTATAGTTTAACAGAAATCACCATTCAAGCAGTGTAACTACTATGAGTTCACATGTGTTCAACCGCTGTATCGGACTAAAAAGTTACCTTTGAAAGAATTCGCAGCTAAGCGCTTCCTGATGCAACCTTTGCCAACTGTGAAAGTCTGGAGTCTTTTACCCTTCCCAATGGATTCACTTCCATCGGCGAAAATGCTTTTATAAATGCGGAAATCTCACCACATTAAACATCTCGGATGATGTTACTGAAATCAAAAGATGCTTTTATTGATTGCGCAAAGTTCAACACTATCAATTATGACGGTACCAAATACTCTTGGAACGCTCTACTAAAAAGCGGCAGCGTAGATAACACAGTTTTGGAAAAATTCAAGCGGACGGCTTCACCGTGAATTACTGGGTACAGCCTTTGGTCGTCAGCGGCGGCATTTTCACAGTAGATGGCGATCCTGTAGTTGGCGATACAGCTATTGTGCCCGTCGGTGCTACAGTTGAAATCACTTTTGATCAGCAGTCTTTCGCTGACAGTGGTCTCTCTTTTGGTAGTTGGGAGATTGATGGTTTAAGCAATTCAGAATACTACAAAATAAAGAAAGCTTCACCTTTACTATGCCTAAGAATCGCGTAGCAGTCACAGCTTCAACAATGGATATTCCCATCATCGATGACTCCCTGTTGACCCTGGCATCAGCACTGCGGTAACGATCATTGGCGGTGCACTGCTGGTGGGAGGGCTGCATCAGCTGGGCACCGAGATGTGGCTGATCCATCATCTGCCCAAGGGTACCGCCATCCCGGAAACTCGCATCGAACTGGCCGAAGTGCTCTGGAAGGATGCCGGACAGCCTGCTCCTGCTGCCGAAGCCGCTTATACCGATATCGACACCGACGACACCGATGCGCAGCAGGCTGCACAGTGGGCAATTGAAAACGAGCTGATGACGCTGCGCAGCAGTGAGCATCCGGACAAATTCGACCCCATGTGCCGGTCTCCACCGTAAAAGCCATTCGCGCGTGGAAAAGGCACAGCAGATGAAACCGTCTACCAAGTAACACCCAATGGAATCAAAACAGCCCGTTCTCCTTTTTGAAGAGCGGGCTGTTCCGTTATTTGCTCCAGCCGACACATTTTTCTTTTTTTTTTGCGCCTTTTGTTGACAAAGCAGCCGCCTGCTATTATAATAATGTAGTCAAAATGGCATTCTTGTGCGGCTTTGCGGCTGCACAGCACAAATAGAGACAAGGAGAGATTCTCAAATGGCACAAGAGATCAAGATGTCCGCTGCCGGTCTGAAGGCAATGCAGGAGGAACTGGAATACCTCAAAACGGTGCGCCGCAAGGAGCTGGCCGAAGAGATCAAGGAAGCACGCAGCCACGGCGACCTTCCGAGAACAGCGAGTACGACGAGGCCAAGAATACGCAGGGTCTGGTGGAGAACCGCATCACCGAACTGGAGCAGATGATCAAGAACGCCGTCATCATTGATGAGAGCGAGCTGAGCGTGGACAATGTCTCTGTGGGCACCCACGTCACCATCCTCATGACCGGCGAGGACGAGAACGAGGAGTACGACATTGTGGGCCGCACCGAAGCCGACCCCTGAACGGCAAGATCAGCGACGAAAGCCCGTGGGCCACGCTCTGCTGGGCAAGGCTGTGGGCGACAAGGCCGAAGTGCTGCTGCCCACCGGCCACACTGTGGAGTACACCGTGCTGAACATTACCCACGCTGCAGGCTGAGCAGGCCAAACGAATAGGAGAAACCATGGAAGAACAAAGAAGAACCCGGCGCAGGGCCTGTCCGAGCGAGCAGGTGCAGGTGCGCCGCCAGAAACTGGCCGACCTGCAGGCTGCAGGCCACGACCCCTTCACCTGACCAAGTATCCCCAGGACGCTTACTCTGCTGACCTGAAGGCCGAGTTTGCCGACATGCCCAACGAGACCGACAGCGGCAAGACTGTGGCGCTGGCTGGCCGTATGATGTCCAAGCGGGTGATGGGCAAGGCCAGCTTTGCCCACTTGCGCGATGACAAGGGCGATATCCAGCTCTATGTCCGCCGCGACGAGCTGGGCGAGGAGGCCTACGCTGCCTTCAAGAAGCTGGACGTGGGCGATATCATCGGCGTGAAGGGCGAGGTGTTCCGCACCAAGACCGGCGAACTGAGCGTGCGCGCCACCGAGCTGACCCTGCTGTCCAAGAGCCTGCGTCCGCTGCCGGAGAAGTTCCACGGCCTGACCGATACTGAGACCCGCTACCGTCAGCGCTATGTGGACCTGATCGCCAACCCCGAGGTCAAGGATACCTTCGTGAAGCGCAGCCAGATCCTGAAGGAGATCCGCGCCTATCTGGACGAGAAGGGCTTTTGGAGGTGGACACCCCATCCTGACCCCCTTCGAGATCGGCGCATCCGCACGCCCCTTATACACCCACCACAACACCCTGAACATGGACATGGTGCTGCGCATCGAGACCGAGCTGTACCTCAAGCGCCTGATCGTGGGCGGCATGGATCGCGTGTATGAGATGGGCCGCATCTTCCGCAACGAGGGCATGGACCCCAAGCACAACCCGGAGTTCACCAGCATCGAGCTGTATCAGGCCTTCACCGACTTCCACGGCATGATGGATCTGGTGGAGGAGCTGTATAAGCGCCTGGCCCTGAAGATCTGCGGCAGCCTGGTGATCCCGTATCAGGGCAAGCAGATCGATATGGGCCACTGGGAGCGCCTGACCATGGTGGAAGCCGTGAAGAAGTACTCCGGCGTAGACTACTACGACTGGAAGTCCGACGAGGATGCCATCGCCGCCGCCAAGGAGCACCACGTGGAGCTGCCCGAGGTGCCCACCAAGGGTGCGATCCTGGCAGAGTTCTTCGATGCCTTTGTTGAGGATAAGCTGATCCAGCCCACCTTTATCTATGACTACCCGGTGGAGATCAGCCCCCTGGCCAAGCGCAAGCCGGACGACCCCGCCTTCACCGAGCGGTTTGAGTATTTCATTGACTGCACCGAGTACGGCAACGCCTTCAGCGAGCTGAACGACCCCATCGACCAGAAGGGCCGCTTTGAGCGTCAGGTGGCCGAGCGCAAGGCTCTGGAGCCGGGCTGCAAGGCACAGGTGGACTACGACTACGTGAACGCACTGGAGTACGGCCTGCCCCCACGGGCTGCCTGGGCTTCGGCGTGGACCGTCTGGTCATGCTGCTCACCGACAGCGCCTCCATCCGCGATGTGCTGCTGTTCCCCACGATGAAGCTGATTGAGCAATTAAGCGCTAAATTAAAACGTAGATGCGATGAATTCCGAAGTGGTTTCAAACGGTATCTGCGGTACTACACCACAACTACACCAATTTTGGGACGTTTTCCCGAAAAGAGCCTTACAAAGCGGTGTGGTGTAAGAATCGAATAGGCGGATTGGTGTAGTGGATACACCGAACCCCAAACGCAAAAATGCGGCAGCTATGTTGTGAAAATACAACGTAGCTGCCGCTTTTTTCGTATAGAGATTTTATGCTGACAGGCAACTTCTCCTGTGGTTAAATCAATTTGTCGTTGGCAAGTGTCAAACACTCCTGATTTGGCATACGCCAAAATTTACGCCAATTTAGCGCAGTTCCTCAAGCAATGCCGTGCATCCTTCCAGTATATCCTGCCATGTGGCTTCAAAATCTCCCGTGAACCATGGGTCTGCCACTTCACGGGGATGATCCGTATGCGCCATCAGCAGCGAGACTTTATGCTGTGGGTCTCCGCCGACAAGCCGCAGGATGTCGCACAGATTACTTTCGTCCATGCCAATCAGATGATCATACCGTGCATAATCCAGCCGGGTCATCTGCCGGGCGGTCTTGCAGTTGCAGTCGATGCTATGTTCTGCCAGCTTCTGCCGTGCAGGAGGATAGACCGGATTTCCGATTTCCCATGCACTGGTGGCGGCTGATGCGATTTCAAATTGCTCGGATAGTCCTGCCTTGGACGTAAGGTCTTTCATCACATACTCCGCCATCGGGCTTCGGCAGATATTTCCGAGACAAATAAATAAGATCCTGGTCATGCCGGGTCGTTCTCCTTTGGCTTACAAAAGCATAGCCGCCGTGGGTAGTGCGGATAAAACTACCGCAGCCGGCCAGCTTCTTTCGCAGATTGGAAACGGTATTTGCCACGACCTTTAAGGTATCGTCACAGTTTTGTCCCCACACAGCACGGAAAAGCTCTACTTTTGAGAAGATTTGTCCTTCGTGGGAGGCAAGCATCAGCAGCAAATCGAACTCCAGTCGTGTAAGGGAGACTTTTCTGCCGTTGCACGACACTTCGTGGGTCATTCCGTCCAGTGTAAGCCCCGGAAGAACCAACTTCTCCCATGAATCAATGGATATTTGCTCTGTCTCGATGTGCTCTCGTTCCAGAAGCATCCGGATCTTCTGCTCCAATTCCGGGTCAGGCTGTCGGGTCTTTATAACGATCATGGCAAACTCCTGCGTGTATTTTACTCTGCGGCGGTATCCATTTCCCGGAGCAGGTTTACCATCTCGATGGCACTGACTGCACAGTCATAGCCTTTATTACCTGCTTTGGTGCCTGCCCGCTCGATGGCCTGTTCGATGTTTTCGGTGGTCAGAACACCAAAGAGGACGGGAACCCCGCTTTCCAGCGAGACCGTGGCAATGCCTTTGGAAACCTCATTGCACACATAGTCGTAATGGCTGGTAGAACCGCGAATCACGGCACCAAGGCAGATCACAGCATCATACTTTCCGCTTTTGCCATTTTAGAGGCAACCAGTGGGATCTCAAAAGCACCGGAACCCATGCAACATGAATATCAGCGTCCTGCACATCGTGCCGGAGCAGACCATCCATTGCTCCGCTCAGAAGTTTGGACGTGATAAATTCGTTGAATCGGGCAGCTACGATACCGACCTTGATATTCTGAGAAACCAGCTTACCTTCAAATGTTTTCATTTTTAAATACCTCTTTCGTTGTTAATATTCCAGAAGATGCCCCATCCGTGCCTGCTTCGTTTTCAGGTAAAACAGGTCATACGGGGTCGCCGTCATCTGAATGGGTACGCGCTCGGAGATCTCCAGCCCAAACTCGGAGCTGATATACTTTGTCCGGGTTATTGGTAAGCAGGCGCAGGCTTTTACGCCAAGTTCCCGGAGGATCTGTGCGCCGAGATAATACTCCCGTTCATCTCCATGGAACCCCAGAGCGAGATTGGCTTCCAGCGTATCCATGCCCTGCTCCTGAAGTTCATAGGCACGCAGCTTGTTGATCAGACCGATGCCTCTGCCTTCCTGCCGCATATAGAGCAGGATACCACGGCCTTCTTTTTCGATCTGCGTCATGGCAGCGGCCAGCTGCTGGCCGCAGTCACAACGCAAAGAGCCAAATGTATCTCCTGTCAGGCATTCCGAGTGGACGCGGCACAGAATATCCTTTCCATCGCCAATGTCACCTTTTACCAGTGCAATGTGATGCTCTCCGTTCAGGCGGCTCACAAAACCATAAGCTCTGAAGGTGCCATACTTGGTGGGCAGGTTCACTGCTGTCACCTGATCTACCAGTTTATCGTGACACTTGCGGTACTCCTGTAAATCACGGATGGTGATGAATTTGATCTGGAAACGCTCTGCCAGCTTTGCCAGTTCAGCGGTGCGCATCATCGTGCCATCCTCCCGCATGATCTCGCAGCACAAGCCGCATTCTTTCAGCCCTGCCAGACGGCACAGGTCAACGGTTGCTTCCGTGTGACCGTTGCGCTCCAGTACACCGTTCTTTTTTGCCAGAAGGGGGAACATATGGCCCGGTCTGCGGAAATCTTCTGCTTTTGCGTGGTCGTCCACACAAGCCATCGCTGTAATGGAACGCTCTGCGGCAGAAATGCCCGTAGAAGTAGAAACGTGGTCGATGGACACCGTAAATGCCGTTTAATGGTTGTCGGTGTTATGCTGCACCATCTGCGGAAATTGCAGCTTCTGGACGAAAGCCTCGGACATCGGCATACAGATCAGACCTTTGCCGTGGGTCGCCATAAAGTTGATGTTTTCGGTGGTGGCAAATTCGGCAGCACAGATGAAGTCCCCTCGTTTTCACGGTCGGGGTCATCCGTTACCAGAATGATTTTTCCTTGCTTCAGATCTTGTAATGCTTCTTGAATGGTATTGAAGTTCATCGTAAACTCTCCTTAAAAGCCGCAGCGCAGCAGCATTTCTTTTGTGAGCGTGTTTTGCTTCGGTGTTTCTGATGGAAGCAGCCTCTCGATATATTTTCCAACAACATCGGTTTCCAAATTGACAAAATCCCTTTGTGCCGTTGGTTCAGGTTCGTCTGACGGACGGTGTGCGGTATCGTGGACACGGAAAAGCCCGTAGGTTCCACCGCAGCCACGGTCAGGCTGATACCGTCTATTGTGATAGAGCCTTTTTCAACGACATAGCGAAGGATCGCAGGATCTGCATGAATGGTGTACCAGATAGACGTATCGTCTTTTCGGATATTAGCAATGCGTCCGACGCCATCCACATGGCCTGCTACGATGTGTCCGCCAAAACGTCCGTTGGCCGGCATGGCACGTTCCAGATTGACAGCACTTCCAACGGTGAGCTGTGCAAGTGCAGAGCGGTTCAAGGTCTCGTGCATGACATCCGCAGCAAAGCTATCCGGGAAGAGCTGCCTGACGGTCAGACAGATGCCGTTGACGGCGATGCTGTCACCAATTCTGGTTTCTTCCAGAACCGTTTTGCACGAACAGTCAGTACGGCAGAATGCTGTCCCCGATTGATGGATTTTATTGTTCCGACTTCTTCCACGATTCCGGTAAACACGGGTACTCCACCTCACTTTCGATTAGGAAATCTTTGCCAAGCTGTTCCAATCGGCTGTTCTTCAGGCGGAATGCAGCATCCGGAAGCGGGACACCTGCACCCTCAATGGGTGCTTTGGCATCCCTTCCTCCGAACAGCTTCGGGGCAATGTAAGCCTGTACCTGCTGCACGATGCCGCTTTCCAGTGCAGACCAGTTAAAGGTTCCGCCGCCTTCCAGCAGAATGCTGTCGATCTGCTCCTGCCCCAGCTGTTCCATCAGTTGCAGAAGATTCACATGACCGCAATGCGCTTCCAGACAAAGGACCCGGCACCCGGCCTGTTGATATGCCGCCTGCTTCTCCGGGTCGCCGCAGCAGGTCGCAAGAATGGTCGGAACCTGTTTGGCGGTCATGACCACCTGTGATTGCAGCGGTGTCCGCAAATGTGTATCACAGATGATCCGGACGGGATCACGGCCACCCTCTATCCGGCAGGTCAGCAGCGGGTCATCTGCTAGGATGGTTCCGACTCCCACCATAATGCCGCGGAATCGGTGTCGCTGCCGTTGAACATGATTCCGGGCAATTTCCCCGGTGATCCATTTGGAAGCGCCTGTGTATGTGGCGATTTTTCCGTCCATCGTCATGGCGTATTTTATGGAAACGTAGGGGCGTTTTGTGGTGATATAGTGGAAGAACACCTTGTTCAGCGCATCGCATTCCTCTTGCAGAACATTTTCGGTCACATCTATGCCGTGTGCGCGCAGGATTGCAATTCCTTTCCAGCCACCAGCGGATTCGGGTCAGCAGAACCCACGACCACCCGGTGAATGCCCGCGTCCAGAATCGCATCCACGCAGGGCGGCTGCTTTCCGTAATGGCAGCACGGCTCCAATGTCACATACAGGGTCGCTCCTGCGGATCTTCGGTGCAGGATGCCAGCGCATTGCGCTCCGCATGAGCCTGACCGTATCTCTGGTGCCAGCCCTGTCCGATGATCCTGCCCTCTTTACGACCACGGCACCCACCATCGGGTTGGGAGACGTCCATCCGCAACCCTTTTGCAAGCTGCAAAGCCAGACGCATATACTCTTTGTCGTTCATCGTGTCGCCTCCAAAGAAAAAGCCCTGAACAAAACGTTCAGGGCAAGCCGAAAACACAAAGGGACCCTTGTGCAAAAGCTCCAGAATGCAAACGCATCCCAGAGCAGCCTCCACAAGCGCCGAACCGTGCGGGCTCTGCGCTTGGTATCTTCTTTCATCCAGACTGTACTGTCGTCTTCGGAGTTTCACCGAATCATGCCTTACGGCTCGTGGGCTGTACCACCGGTAGGAATCGCACCCTGCCCTGAAGATTTCTGATTCAATTACAGCGGCATTATAGCACGGCTCCTTTCGGATTGCAAGGGCATTCTGCAAACCGGGACGAAACCGGGATGAAGATGGGTACGAAACTTTTGACTATTATTGCCTTGTCAAGAGGGTAGGCGTCGTCCAGCCCTCTCTTTTTGCCAAAGTTCCCCTCACTTTTCTTGCACCCTGCCGAAATCAGCGTATTCTCAAAACTTTTTTTTTTTTTTTTTCGATTTTTGTGGTAGTCTATCCCAACAATTGAATATAACATATTTTACATATTCGTTCAGACCCTGCGGGGCTGAACATTTTGCTTTCAGCCGTTACATAACCGACTAGCATGACCTTCCAGAAAAAGCGAAGGCAGGGCTGGTCTGTTTTGTGACGGCTTTTTGTTGCCGTTTTGCCCGTTGGACCTTGAAAACCACATGACCGTCTGCATGGGATACCCGGCGATGACCCTGAGAAGGAGAGCCGGAAAACGCCGCCGGAAGGGGGGAAAGCTATGCGGAGAGAACGGCAGGACGTTGATTCCTCAGTTGCGGAGTAAGAAAATGTGGTCGAAATGACCACATTTTCTTACCGTCCAATGAAAGGACGGAATGCCTATGAGTAATTTTACCCCTGCATGGTTCAAGAAGGGCTTTTTCAACGAATCCCTGTTCTGTGACGATTTTCTGAGCACCCACCAACTGCTTTACTCGAATGGCGCATTTTCACCCCGGATGGCAGAATGGTGGACCCCATGCCCCTGCGGTGTGAGATCTTCGAGATGATGCGTGAATACGTTGGGGCAAACCTCGCCAAGAAAGTCACCAATGTGGTGGACGTGCTGAAGCTGGCGGCACAGGTGGAGGACTTTCCGCCTGTCACCGACCGCATCGCACTGGCAAACGGAACCCTGTATCTGGATGGCACCTTTCAGGAGGGCAAGCCGGAGATCGTGCGCAATCGGCTCCCGGTCAGGTATGACCCGAAAGCCCCACAGCCCACCCATTGGTTGCGGTTCCTGTCCGACCTGCTCTACCCGGAGGACATTCCCACCGTGCAGGAGTTCATCGGCTACTGCCTGATCCCCAGCAACAAGGGCCAGCGCATGATGGTCATTAAGGGCAGCGGCGGCGAGGGCAAGTCGCAGATCGGTGTGGTGCTGTCCCGGCTGTTCGGCTGCAACATGAAGGATGGCAGCATCGGCAAAATCTCGGAGAACCGCTTCGCCCGTGCCGACCTCGAACATACCCTGCTCTGCGTGGACGACGATATGCGGATGGAAGCCCTGCGCCAGACCAACTATGTCAAGTCCATCGTGACCGCACAGGGGCAGATGGACTTGGAGCGCAAGGGCAAACAGAGCTATCAGGGCTGGATGTATGCCCGCCTGCTGGCGTTCAGCAATGGCGATTTGCAGGCGTTGTATGACCGCTCGGACGGTTTCTATCGCCGTCAGCTCATCCTGACCACCAAAGACAAGCCCCTGTCTCGTGTGGACGACCCGGACATTGCCGAGAAGATGGCGGCAGAGGTTGAGGGCATCCTGCTGTGGGCATTTGAGGGCTTGCAGCGGCTGGTGAAGAATGGCTTCCAGTTCACCGAGAGTGACCGTGCCAAGCGCAACCGGGAACTGGTGAAGCGGGACAACAACAATGTGTTCGATTTCCTCGAATCCGAGGGCTACATCCGCCTGAAGGCGGATGCCTGTACCAGCTCGAAAGAGCTGTATGAGGTCTACAAGATGTGGTGCGAGGAGAACAGCATGAATGCGATCAAGGCACGAGGGTTCAGCGATGCGCTGATCGCCAACCAGCGCAGGTATAATCTGGAATCCACCAACAACATCGTCAACTCGTCCGGGCGGCGTGTCCGGGGCTTTGTGGGCATCGAAGCCCTTGTGCAGCCCGACCTCACCCCAATAGCTGGCGGGCATGACCCGCTTTGATTCCCCTATATGGTGCGTTTTCGGTCTTTCGCTGCGTACGTGCGTACAGAGAAAGCCGCCTGTTGCGTACGCACGTACGCAGCAAAACGCCAAAGCTCTCCTTTATAGGGGGGGCAAAGTGTCAGGTTGACAGTTTGCCAAGAGTGGTAAGTGACGGGAAACGGTACTTACCAGCTCCTACCCAATTCCCCAAAATGGGAATCAGGGTGGGATGGCCGTTATCAGACCGTCTATCTGCCTGTTACCATTTTGGGAACAGGCAAAATCAGTTGGTCAATTTGGCCAACTGAAAAAGCCGGACGAGCTGCGGGCAGGATTCGCAAATCTTTGACCGCCAGCTTGCCAAAATCAACGGGCCAAAATGGCCCGTTGAAGGGAGTCAAGGGGGAACGCCTTGCCCAGTGATATGATGCTGTGCGTCATATCCTACTGGGTATTATCTGGCGCAAAACGGCGGCAGATCCAGCAGCTCCGCTGCTGCATTCTCCCACGCCAAGAAGTCGAAATGGAGGGATGCTTATCTGAAATTAACACGACACAACGGACGAGCCGGGGCCCACGGCACCTATAACCCCAAGCACAATGACCGAAGTTTCAACCTTGCCAACAGTGAACACATCGACCCGGAACGAGCCAAGGTCAACATCTACTGGGACTGCTTCCATGGCTTCCGTTCGGCTCTCGACCCACAAGACCCGAATGATCTGGCGGCAACCTTCTCGGATGTGGAACGGCAGTTTTACGAGATCCGGTACACAACCTTCATCGAAGGTCAGAACGAGCGCAACGCCAAAATCCGGCACACTGAACGTAACCGCTCCATTCCTGACCTGCTGTCCAGCCGCAAGACCTGCCCGGAAGAAACTATCTACCAGCTTGGAACGCTGGATGAACACGCTTCCGCAGAGGATTTGCTGAACATCGTCACCGAGTTCATCGACGAGTTCAAGGCCAAGTTTGGCGAACACGTTCATGTGCTGGACTGGGCGCTGCATTTGGACGAAAGCACACCTCATATCCACGAGCGTCATGTATTCGACTGCGAGAACCGGTATGGCGAGATCGCACCCCAGCAGGAAAAGGCGTTGGAAGCGTTGGGCTTCGAGCTGCCCGACCCGGACAAGCTCCTCAGCCGCCGCAATAACCGCAAGATCACCTTTGATGCCGCCTGCCGGAAAATGCTGTTTGAGATCGCCAAGCGGCACGGGCTGGAACTGGAGGAAGAAGCGGAGTACGGCAACCGCAAGTATCTGGAAAAGCAGGATTTTATCTTTGCCAAGCAGAAGGAGCAGCTTGCCGCTCAGCAGAACAGGCTGGACGAATTGACCCTCAAGGTCAACGACATGGAAACGCTGATCGACGAGGTAGCGGCAGCAGCCTACGACAAGGCGGTGGAGGTCGTGACGGATGTAGTACGCACCGAAACCCGGAAGGAAGATATGCGGATGATCGAGGACACGAAGAAGTGGGTGCTGTCCCCAGAACGCAAGGCTCCCAAAGCCACGAGGGAATATGCCGCCCACCGTCTGGACACCGTGCTGGACAAGTTTCTCAAAACCATGCAAACCACCGCTGCACGTCTGCAGGAGAAGCTGCTGAAGCCGGAAGTCCGGCAGAAAGGCAAGGAGCAGGTCAAGGAGAAAGCACGGGATTCCGTTCTGCAACTGCTGAACCGCTTGCAGGCAGAACAGGCACAAAACAAACCAGCGGCACAACCCCGCACACAGGAGGGGCACTCGGAAATCTGAACCTCATCGGGAGAGTTTGGGGCAGAAAGCTGGCACTTTCTGCCCCGGCACCCGGTTACAAGGAATGGGAGGTGCAAGTGAAAGAAGTTTGCGTTTGCGAAGCAATGAAGTCCCCAGTGGGGACTTTGCAACGGAACGGTCTTGCGTCAGCAAGATGGAGGGACTAAGTCCCGACAAGTTCCGATTTGGCAAAAGAGTAATCTGACCTTGGAGGAAGCGGCGGCTTACTCTGGGATCGGTATCAATAAACTGCGGTCAATGACCGATAGCGATGAATGCAAGTTCGTCCTTTGAACGGAACCAAACGGCTGATCAAACGCCGTAAGCTGGACGAATATCTGGACAAGGCATTCTCGATCTGATGCGGTGTAGAAAATTGACCGTTTGATGTTGCAGGGAGTCTTGCGTCATGGTATACTCATGGCGTAAGGCTCCTTTTCAACATTCTGTGAATGAAAAGGAGAGTTTATATGCAAAGACGTAAAGATCATAAAGGCCGTGTTTTGAAAGATGGCGAGGTCTACCGCACGAGCGACGGGCTGTATATGTACCGTTGGACTGCAAAAAACGGAAAACGCCATACCATCTATGATGCAACTTTGGAGGGGCTGCGCGAAAAGGAAGAGAAGATCCAGCACGACTTGGCAGAAGGTATCCGTATCCCGGAGTGCAGTCTGACCCTGAATGACCTGTTTGAACTGTGGCGTAAGAACAAGGTGGGCTTGAAAGAGCATACCTTCGCCAATTACGTTTATATGTATAATCGGTTTGTCCGGGATGAGATCGGCATGATGAAGCTCAAGGACATTCGCAAGTCGGATATCCGCAGCTACTACAATGGCATCGTCCGCAACGGCAAGATGGCGTTGAACACGCTGGAAACCATCCAGAATGTTCTTCATCAGGTCTTTGCGGTGGCGGTGGACGATGAGCATCCGTGTGAATCCCACGGATGGTGTCCTGACGGCTATAAAAGCCGCCCACCAGTACGAAACGCCCAAACGACACGCTCTGACCCTGCCCCAGCAGCAGGCGTTTCTGAATTTCATCAAGAAAACGCCGAAGTTCCAGCACTGGCTCCCGATGTTTACCTTCATGCTGGGTACGGGATGCCGCATCTCGGAAACGGTTGGTCTGTGCTGGGGCGACATCGACTTTGAGAGTGG
>SCPO01000103.1_pt1 | contig 22021 bp, 21 predicted proteins | sample 6106821 | NCBI WGS metagenome assembly SCPO01 (sample SAMN10720448, study PRJNA508395) | human gut metagenome | isolation source: Participant 2 stool, 0 month | host: Homo sapiens | collected 2017 | reverse complement strand
TTTCGGGAAACCGGAAATCGCAACTTGGGGAAGTCTTGAGATATCTGCAAATGGAAAAGACTGGAGTAAAGTAAACTTTACACAAAAAAACAACCGACTGACTGCCAGTTTACAACAGAAACCAATAAAGGCAGTACGTTTTACCAACATGCAGCATCAGGAACAAGAAATTTACCTCAGACGATTTATTATAACAATAGACAAATAAAACAACTATAAATTATGGGCTTATTTAAATCCTTATTCGGCGGAAACAACACCCCCGAAACCGAAAAAGAGAAAAATGATAAAAAGAACTTCGAGATTTTAAAATACGACGGCATCCGCGCCCAACGTATGGGTAAACTACCTTATGCCATTAAATGTTTTGAAGAAGCAGTTGCCATCAACGATGAATTGGAAACACTCAGCCTGCTAGCCACTGCTTATACACAGGCAAACCGACTAGATGATGCCCGTATCACACTAGACCGCATGGCTACACAAAGATCCTGAACAAGTAAACACCTTCCTTTCACTAGCTGGCATCTGCTATATGCAGGAAGATTACGAAAATATGAAGGATGCCTGCCAAAAGCTTTGGTTTTAGATAATAAGAACCCCCTATCTTTCTATTTGACAGCAAAAGCAGCTATCGGCATGAAAGATGATATCACCGCCATCGCTATGCTGACTAAAGCTATCGTATTGAAAGAAGATTATACCGAAGCATACCAGCTACGCGCTGAAGTACTTTGGAAAATGAAACAAGCAAAAGATGCTGCCGAAGATATACAAAAGTTGCTCAGCCTCAATCCCGACGACGAACAAGCCTTGCTTTTGAAAGGAGAAATTCTAGCCGCCACCAATGAACCGGAACAAGCACAAGAATGTTTTAATCAAGTATTGTCACTCAATCCGTTCAATGAAAAGGCCTATATCCTGTCAGGAGAACTATATCTGGTAAACAAAGATTTTGACAAAGCATTGGCTGTATATGATGAAGCCATTGAAATCAATCCCAACTTTGCCAAAGCATATCATGAACGAGGACGTATCAAATTACTTAAAGGAGACAAAGACGGATCTGTGGAAGATATGAAGAAAGCAATAGAACTGGCTCCTGAAAATGAAATGAATATTAGCGGTCAATACAATAATTATGAAAACATGACTAAGAATGTTCCGTTTTAAAAGCGGAACATTTCAATTCGTTTTATTGTTTATTTATATAAAAAATAAAAAAACAAAAAAAAAACACATGAGCGTAAAAGAACAGTATTGGAAATATTCCCTTATCACCATTATACTGGGATTAGGACTTATTTTATTTATAAAAATGTCTCCTTTCATGGGAGGTATTTTAGGAGCATGCACCATTTACATCATGGAAGAAAACAAATGTTTTATCTTACCCAAGAAAAACATTTCAAAAAAAGTATTACAGCCATTTTACTCTTGATAGAAGCCATCATGTGCTTTCTTGTACCTTTATCATTGGCTGTATGGTTACTGATCAATAAATTACAGACGGTAAACGTAGATACAACAGGTTTTATCCATACGGTAACCAATCTTGCCGATTGGCTTCATACCAAGACGGATATGACTTACTAAGCGCAGAAAACATTTCATCCATAGCCTCCATTCTTCCTGCCATCGGACAGTTTCTGATGGGAAGTATCAGCTTTGCCGCTAATGCCTTCGTATTGGTCTTTATTCTCTACTTCACGCTGATTGGCGGAATTCAAATGGAAAAATACATCTATGAGTTACTTCCCTTCAGCGATACAAACAAAAAAAATGTACTGAAAGAAATTAATATGATTGTCAGGAGTAATGCAATAGGTATTCCCTTACTGGCAGTCATTCAAGGAGGAATAGCTACATTAGGCTACTATTTGTTTGATGTACCCAGCGCGCTATTGTTTGGCTTCCTGACCTGCTTTGCCACCGTCATTCCTATTGTAGGAACGGCATTGGTATGGTTCCCGCTAGCCGCCTATCTTGCTCTTTCAGGAGATTGGACACATGCCGTCGGACTACTTTTTATTGTGGATTAATTGTAACAAACATTGACAATCTAATTCGTTTTATTCTGCAAAAGAAGATGGCAGACACCCATCCACTCATCACCATTTTTGGAGTGGTCATCGGACTTTCCTTATTCGGATGGGTGTCATATTCGGACCGTTATTGTTATCCATCTTCATTTTATGCGTGAATATCTTTAAGACGCAATACTTAAAATAATCACTTTATATATAGTTGATAAGCATCCGCCAGTTGTTTCATCGCCTTTTCAATGATACAACGCGGACTTGCCACGTTTAAACGCATAAAGCCAATGCCTTCCTTACCAAACATTTCCCCGTCATTCAATGCCAAATGCGCTTTATCTACAAAGAATTCATTCAAATCTTTCTGGCTCAACTCCAGTTCACGGCAATCCAACCAAACTAAATAAGAAGCCTCCGGACGAATGGCCTTGATTTTAGGTGCATGTTTTTTCAAAAATTCGTCGACAAAATCTATATTTCCTTGTATATACGCCAAACATTGGTCAAGCCATTCCGTACCATGACTATAAGCAGCCTCAACAGAAAGAAAAGCAAAGACATGTCCCATATCCAACTCACCGGCATCCATATAGATACGGAAGCGTTTACGCAAATCTTCATTAAAAATAAGAGCATGTGAGGCAGATAGTCCCGGCATATTAAAAGCCTTGCTAGGAGACATAAAAGTAACGGAGTTCATTCGAGCCTTTTCACTGACAGTAGCAAAGGACGATGCGTATGAGGAGGTAAAGTCAAATCCGCATGAATTTCATCCGAGAAGACCAATACTTTCTCATCATAACAGATATCAGCTATCGCTCGTAACTCTGCTTCAGTCCACACAACGCCACCCGGATTATGAGGATTACATAAAATAAAGAGCTTACAACCTTTAATTTGTTCACGAAAAGCATCCAAATCCATACGGTACATCCCGTTCTCCCATTTCAACGGATTTATGACCAAAGTACGCTCATTACGAGTCGTAACCCATGCAAAAGGATGATAAACAGGAGGTTGAATCATTACCTTATCCCCTTTCTGAGTAAAACAATTCATAGCCATACCGATGCCCGGTACAATGCCGGGAACAAAATTTATCACTTCCTTGGTCACGATCAAATCATAACGCTGTTTTACCCAGTTTATAATCGCATTATAATAGCTATCTGGTTTGCCGGTATACCCTAAAACTTCATTTTCGCAACGTTTACGAATAGCATCTGTTACAAAAGGAGCTGTGGCAAAATCCATATCAGCCACCCATAAAGGAATCAAATCCGTACGTCCCCAAATATGTTTCAGCCCTTCTACTTTCTCAGCAGACGTACCGCTGCGATCTATCACTTTATCAAAATTGTATTTCATTGTTTCTATTTTTAGGAATTGTCGCCCAAATATAGGAAATTTCTACATTGGGCGACATTAATATTCCCTTATTTTTTCAAGGCTTCAATTACCTGAGGCATCATTGTCCAAACAAAATTTTCACTTTGTGCTGTATAAAAATTACCATCAACAACCGATCTCTCATCAGTAGCCATCCCTTTACTTACAGCCGGTTTTGCCAAAGGATGCACAGCTAATCTCTTTCCCTCTGTAATTCCAGCAAAATCAAACAACAGACCTGCAGCACAATGACCTATCAGGATCTTTCCCTTCCCGGCAAATGCCTTCAAGACCGACATCAAGTCCACATTATAAGGTTTATCCGCATTTTGAGCAAATACGGGAACCGCATCCCCACAGGCAAAAACCAAAGCATCAAAATCATCTTCATGCCCTATAAGATTTGCAATCACATCATCGGCCACCAATTCAATGCCCGAGTTTGTTTTAATTTCCTTTGTTTCCGCCACTGCATACACCTTATAGGATATACCATTTTCAAAAAACGCTTCCAAATACTGGAACAAACCGAATCCGTTCACCGGATTTACCGCTAAAACAGCTACTTTCTTTGCCATAATCTTAACTTATTATAAGTGAAACAATAAATTTATCTAGTAGAACAATAGTTCTCTTTAGTAAGTTTATTACTTTTGTAATGCAAATGTAAGTATCCTTCTTCCCAAAAACAAGAAGGCACCTGTAGATAAGGAACTTACATAGAGGTAACCATTGTTGAACGGCAAGCAAATAGAGAATATTAAAAAATGAAAAATTTTCATCCGGATAATAATTGCCCTGTACGGAATGTATTGTGCAGGCTTGGTGATAAATGGTCTATGCTGGTTCTTATCACATTAAATGCTAACGGAACCATGCGATTCTGCGACATTCATAAAACAATAGCCGATATCTCACAACGTATGCTGACTGTAACTCTGCGCACACTGGAAACTGACGGACTAGTGAGCCGGAAGGTGTATGCCGAAGTTCCGCCGCGAGTAGAATATGAACTGACAGAAAGAGGGAAAAGCTTAATACCACATATAGAAGGATTAGTAGATTGGGCTTTACAACAGATGCCGGGAATTATGGAAAGCAGGAGCCAAACAGGCACTGCCTAAAAAAAAATTGAAAAAAAGCTTCTTATTTATTTGTTTTTACTAGAAATATATTACTTTTGCAGCGTATTCAATAACAATAAGAACAAAATGAAAGCATTATACAATACATACTTTTTCTTCTTTTATTACTTTTACTTTAGCAACAAAGTGAAGCGGGAGTTTGTATGTGTACGTTAAACAATGATTAAAACAATGCGATAATAACGAAATCCCGCTTCCGGCAGAAGCGGGATTTTTTTATAATATATATACGAATGAAAAAGATAGCAATACAAGGTGTACCGGGCTCGTATCACGACATTGCCGCCCACAAGTTCTTCCCCGGAGAAGAGATCGAACTAATCTGCTGTTCCACGTTCGAAGAAGTCTTTGCGAACATAAAGCAGGATAGCAATGTAATTGGTATGCTCGCTATCGAGAACACCATTGCAGGCAGTTTGCTGCACAACTATGAGTTACTGCGCGAAAGCGGCATGACCATTGTCGGCGAACACAAACTACGCATCAAACACAGCTTCATGTGCTTGCCGGACGACAATTGGGAAACACTGACAGAAGTCAACTCCCACCCTGTTGCCTTGGCACAATGCCGTGAATTCCTGATACAACATCCCAAACTGAAAATAGTAGAAACGGAAGATACGGCAGGAAGTGCGGAAGCCATCAAACGGGAAAATCTGAAAGGACACGCCGCTATCTGCTCCAGATACGCCGCCGATTTGTACGGAATGAAAGTATTGGAAGAAGGCATCGAAACAAACAAACACAACTTCACGCGTTTCCTTGTAGTGGCCGACCCATGGAAAGCCGATGACTTACGTGAACGTTCGAAAGTAAACAAGGCCAATATCGTCTTCTCCCCCCCACAACGAAGGAAGCCTGTCGCAAGTGCTCTCTATCTTTCTTTCTATAAAATAAATCTGACCAAGATTCAATCATTACCGATTATAGGCCGCGAATGGGAATATCTGTTCTATGTAGACGTAATTTTCAATGATTATTTAAGATACAAGCAGTCTATCGACGCCGTTTCACCATTGACAAAAGAACTTAAAATATTAGGAGAATATGCAGAAGGAACATCAACCATATAATATTCAGCCGGCAGACCGTCTGGCGAATGTTAGCGAATACTACTTCAGCCGTAAACTGAAAGAAGTGGCACAAATGAATGCCGAAGGTAAAAATGTAATCAGTTTGGGTATCGGAAGCCCTGACATGCCTCCTTCGGAAGAAACCGTCAATGTGTTGTGCGAACAGGCAAAGCGTCCTGATGCGCACGGATACCAACCTACTGTCGGCATTCCTGAATTACGCAAAGCCATGGCCGACTGGTACAAGCGTTGGTATCATGTAGAGCTTGATCCGGCAACCGAAATCCAGCCGCTCATCGGTTCCAAAGAAGGTATCCTGCATGTGACGCTGGCATTGGTCAATCCGGGTGATCAGGTATTGGTTCCCAATCCGGGGTATCCTACCTACACCTCTTTAAATAAAATATTGGGCAGTGAGATTGTGAACTACAACCTGCGCGAAGACAACCATTGGCAACCCGATTTTGATGAACTGGAGAAGATGGACTTGAGCCGCGTCAAGATTATGTGGACCAACTATCCCAATATGCCGACCGGAGCGAACGCCACGATGGAACTGTATGAAAAGCTGGTAAACTTTGCACGCCGCCATAATATTGTGATTGTAAACGACAACCCATACAGCTTTATCCTGAACAAGAAACCACTGAGTATTCTTAATGTGCCGGAGCCAAAGAATGCTGCATCGAGTTCAACTCTATGAGCAAGAGCCACAACATGCCCGGCTGGTGTGGGAATGCTCGCCACCAATGCGCAGTTTATACAATGGATATTGAAAATAAAGAGTAATATTGACTCAGGAACTTTCCGCCCCATGCAACTGGCCGCCGCAAGCTTACAACAACAGTGTGGAATGGCACGAAGAAGCGAACGTCAATGTATATAGCCGTCGCCGCCAACTGGCAGAAGAGATTATGAAAGTACTCGGTTGTAGCTTTGATCCCAATCAGGTAGGTATGTTCCTTTGGGGACGCATTCCCGAATCTTACAATGATGTAGAAGAACTGACCGAAAAAGTTTTGCACGAAGCACGTGTGTTCATTACTCCGGGCTTTATCTTCGGCAGCAACGGCAAACGCTATATCCGTATTTCCCTCTGTGCCAAAGAAGAAAAGCTGGCAGAAGCACTGGAAAGAATTAAAAAGATAATGTAACAAAACAAAATATCAGATTATGGAATTAGATTTAAAACCCATCGAACTTCCGGGAATTGAAAAGAAACGCCCGATGATTATCGCCGGCCCATGTAGTGCCGAAACCGAAGAACAAGTAATGGATACCGCCACTATGCTGGCCAATAAAGGCATTAAGATTTTCCGTGCCGGCATCTGGAAACCGCGTACCAAACCGGGAGGTTTCGAAGGCATCGGTGTAGATGGCCTGGCATGGCTGAAACGTGTGAAACAGGAAACCGGTATGTATGTTGCCACCGAAGTAGCTACTGCCAAACACGTTTACGAATGTTTAAAGGCAGGTATTGATGTGCTTTGGATTGGCGCACGCACCACTGCCAATCCGTTTGCCGTGCAGGAAATTGCCGATGCACTGAAAGGTGTGGATATTCCTATATTGATTAAAAACCCTGTCAACCCTGACCTTGAATTGTGGATTGACTTTTGAGCGCATCAACAATGCAGGTTTGAAGCAACTGGGTGCTATCCATCGCGGATTCTCTTCTTATGATAAAAAGATTTACCGCAACCTACCCCAATGGCATATCCCTATCGAATTGCGCCGCCGCATTCCCGAACTGCCTATTTTCTGTGACCCCAGCCATATCGGTGGCAAGCGCGAGTTGGTAGCTCCCCTCTGCCAGCAGGCGATGGACTTAGGTTTTGACGGCTTAATCGTAGAATCACACTGCAATCCCGACTGTGCATGGAGCGATGCCGCCCAACAAGTCACTCCCGATGTGCTGGACTACATCCTGAATCTGCTGGTCATCCGCAAAGAAACCCAAACAACTGAAAATCTGGGTGAACTGCGTAACCAAATCGATGATTGCGACAATGAGATTATCGAGGTATTGGCAAAACGTATGCGTGTCTGCCGTGAAATCGGTACATTCAAGAAAGAACATGATATGACCATTCTACAGACAGGTCGTTACAATGAGATTCTGGACAAGCGCGGTGCACAAGGTTCATTGTGCGGCATGGATTCAGAATTCATTAAAAAAGTATTCGAAGCCATTCACGAAGAAAGCGTAAGGCAACAAATGGAAATCATAAATAAGTAAACCGATGAGAATATTAATTTTAGGAGCCGGTAAAATGGGCTCCTTCTTTACCGATGTATTGAGCTTCCAGCACGAAACCGCTGTATTTGATGTAGACCCGAAACGCCTTCGTTTCGTTTACAACACCTACCGATATACCACACTCGAAGAGATTGAAGAATTCAAACCCGAACTGGTTATCAATGCGGCAACCGTGAAATATACGCTGGATGCTTTTCACCAAGTATTGCCCGCTCTCCCCAAGGATTGCATCATCAGCGATATTGCCTCGGTAAAGACCGGACTGAAAGAGTTTTATGACCAATGCGGATTCCGTTATGTATCTACCCACCCCATGTTCGGTCCCACATTTGCCAACCTTGACAAACTGAGCACCGAAAATGCCATCATCATCAGCGAAGGCGACCATCTGGGTAAAATCTTCTTCAAGGACTTATACCAAAACCTTGGTCTGAACATTTTTGAATATACCTTTGAAGAGCACGATGAGACAGTGGCTTATTCGCTGTCCATCCCTTTTGTTTCCACTTTCGTTTTTGCGGCAGTGATGAAGCATCAGGATGCTCCCGGTACTACTTTCAAACGCCACATGAAGATAGCCAAAGGAGTATTGAACGAAGACGACTACCTGTTGCAGGAAATTTTATTCAATCCCCGCACCCCTGCACAGGTAGAAGGTATCCGTACAGAATTAAATGAGCTGTTGGATATCATCAACAAGAAAGATGCTGCGGGGATGCGTGCCTATCTTAGCAAGATTCGAGAAAAGATTAAATAGGGATATTCAGTAAATGTCTCTAAAAAATAAGATGGCATATGAAGATGATAGGGCATGACCATTTCATATGCCATTCTTATTGTCATTTTTCCGTGCTTTCTCACATACTTCTATCCGACAGGACATGACGTTCCGGAAGAAGTCTGATGACCTCTTCTGATTCTGTGAGTAAAATCATATCATGCTGCTTTAGCTGTTTTGTTTCTGATTTTTTCTATCATCAGTATGGCATTTGCCGTATGTATTCCAAAGAAAATCCACAGTATTTCCGTCTTCCTGTTTCTGGCCTTTATCCTTGAGAGCGAGTAATGTTGCTTTTGAGTGCCGAAGCTTCCTTCAAGCCGTGTTGCCCTTTCTTTTGAGAGTTCGCTTCTAAGCACCTTCCTCAAAGGCTCATCTTTGGCCGCCCTTCCCTTGCGCACAAAGGATGTGGATATCCCATATTTTGTACAGAACTTTCTGTTGGCATTATTGGCATATATGGAATCGGCAGCCACACATCTTACCCTTACATTCATAAGCTTCTGCTGCATACGGATACAGTCCTTCAAGCGTATACCCTCATTGAATGCCTTGAACGAGAGGTGTTCGATGAACGATATGCCGTCTATCTGTATATTATTGACCTTTGCACCGAACTCGACGGACTTGGTTTCCTTGCCTCTGACGATGGGACGTACATAATGACGGTCAATGCTGACGATGCGGTCACTGACTTTCCGCCCTTCAAACATTTCCTTTTCTTGTACAAGCACCTTTCTGATGATGGAAAGACGCTTATGATAATCCTGGGTATATCGGAGTAAAGCACCGTACTCGCTATGGATCCCATCCCTTTGACTGAGGAGCTTTTCAAGAAGCTTGATCATACGGCGCTTAAGCATTCTTGTCCTTGAAGCTCTCCTCTTTCTTTTCTTGCAGTAGGACAGATAGGATTCCGCCACATTCCTGTATTTGTTGCGCGGACGCCTTATGCCCAACTCCCTGCAATGCCGGCATATATGCCTGTAGAGCCATTCGAGGCTTTCCCAAAGGAGTTTCATGTCCGTAGGAAAACGCATGTGGCTTTCATAGCATGTGGCATCGGTCATGCAGACGTGAAGGTTATCAAGATAAGGTTTCCAGTGTGAAGCCAGGAGCTCCTGGAAAGAATCAATGTCAAGGCGGGATGCTATCTCATTACGGATGGCACTGACTATCTTGAAGTTGGTTATGGGAAGGGACGGGGGAATCATAATTCCACAGAAAATCTGGTAGTGTATGTTCCCGTTCAGATGTTCCACCAGTTGCCTGTCGGAGAATCCGGTGTATGCCTTCAGGACCATAAGGGCGATCTTTGCGGAAGGACTGAATCTGTTCCTGCGTCCCAGGCGCCGGTCCGACAGGCCGGCGGCTTTTGCCATACATTCAAACGGAAAGACCGAATGAAGCTTGCCAAGCTCACTCTCATTAAAACTCTTGCGGTATTTTTCCAGAATATCAAATTCTGTAAAACCCAAAGTAGGGTGAATTTCTGAAATATTCACTATCTTTGCCATATCTTATTAGTTTGGATATTTCCCCGTTTTGGCCGTCAAATCTTATTTTCGGGGAATACCTAAAGATACAAAAGCCAACTAATTCGCAATACTTTGTGTATGAATTAGTTGGCTGATTTTGTAATATTTAATGAATGTCCCTAAATAACGCATCAGTATAACATAGAAGAGGATGTCAAAGCTTCAACAAGACTTTTGGCATCCTCTTTTTTATTTTATCCATAAAGATGGCTTATCAACATACGACACAACAGCCACACCATCAGATGCTCTGCCGCATAACACACCAGACAGGATTGGGTGCCGGACCGAAATGAATCTCCCTCAACGGTGCATCACACGCAGGGCATTGCAACGGCAAACGTTTCTTTATTTCTCCCATATCATTTCAGTTTTTTCACAAATGTACTGACAGAAGCTATCAAAGTACTGTTCACCGGCAGAGAAGGATTCCCGTAAGTAAGCATCTGCTGCTGTACGGCCTTTGATTCACAATCTTTCAGCACATGGTTCATCTTATCAATCAAAAGCAGTTCGGCAGCCGGGCAACCCTTTTTCAGAAGTTCGGCATCCTCCACCGATACCTGAATATCATTTTTACCCTGAACGATGAGGACCGGCACTTTGACGGAAGCAATCACCGTCCGGGGATTATACTTGAACCAGGAAATCAAATAAGGTTGGACAGAAGCCCGATACAATGATTGCAGATAAGCCGGCACGTCACTCACTTCCTTGCCGTTTTTCAAGGACCCGTTAATGGATGCCACCTCCTTCCGCACCGCTTCCGGATTCTGTTGAGCAGCCACTTGCGCCTCTATAATCTCGTAGGCAGGACGCCCCGCACCGGCAACCGAGATATAGCCTTTCACCTTCGGCCGGTTCTGACAGGCCAGCATTCCAATCAGCGCCCCTTCGCTATGTCCTGCCACCGTGATTGTCGTAAAACGTTTCTCTTTCGCCAGGTAATCAATCCAGCCCGTCACATCATTCACATAATCTTCAAAACGAAGTTTCGCTTCCTCCTTACCTGCCGACGCACTGGTTCCTATCCCCCGCTTGTCAAAGCGCAAGGAAGCGATGCCGTTTGCCGCCAAGCCTTCCGCCAGAAACTTCAACGAATTATTCCTCAAATTGCCAATGGCTGAATTACCATCCATATCCGTAGGTCCGGAGCCGGCTATAATAAGCACCACCGGACAGGTTTTCACCCCACCGGGCAAAAGCAGTTTTCCTTTGATTTGTCCTTCCTTGGTGTTCAGCACCACATTTTCTTCCAAAGGAAGCACTTGTGCCCGACAACAAAGACCGCACAGGAAAAATAAACCGACTAAAATAAAATTCAAGTGTTTCATCTATTACGTATTTTAAGATTATCCATTTAACAAATATAGTGATTGTATTGAATAAAGCGAATCAATATTTGAATGTTGTTAAGCATCAGTTTTATTTTATTCAATACTATTCTATTTTATCTTCAACATGGATAGAATCAAGTCGTTTTGTCACTAAAAAAAGAACCGTTATACACGCCTACTTTTGCTGGGAGAAAATAAATCTGTAACTAATTAAAAAAAGGATTTTTTATCATTTTCCTTTTCTTATTCATCCAAACAAACTATCTTTGCCATGTTTTGTTCCGCGTACCTCCGACTGATGCGAGGAAGCGGATGAAAAGGGAATCAGGTGCAAGTCCTGAACAGTCCCGCTGCTGTAAGCTCCATCTACCTCTATAAGGGGATAGGTTTACTTATCCACTCACGCCACTGCCTGTATATATAATAAGGTGGGAAGGCAAGTAAACAGGAGTAAGTCAGAAGACCTGCAAAACGTAAAGTCATCGACCGTCGCTTTCGAGGAAAGAGCAGCGGTAAGAATGCGGTATTTATTCATTAATATGTTTTTTTAAATGAAAGGAAATAACCAGGCTTATAAGCTATGGCTTTGTCTGCTTTGCAGCTTTCTCCTATTGCCGCTTGAAATACAGGCACAGGAGAAAGGAGATTCCATCACCGGAAAAGTGCATAAAATAGATGAAGTTACGGTTACGGCAAGACGTCCGCCTGCCAAAGTAACAACCGGCAGCCCTGTACAACTTATCAACAAGGAAGATATAAAGAACTTGGGGTTACAGAATATGGCAGATGCCGTAAGGCGTTTTGCCGGAACCAACGTCCGTGATTACGGAGGCATAGGCGGTCTGAAGACCGTTTCCATCCGCAATTTAGGAGCTGCACACACAGCAGTCAGCTACGATGGAGTAGTCGTCAGCAACAGTCAGGCAGGACAAATCGATATCGGGCGTTTCTCCCTCGACAATGTATCCTCTCTTTCATTGGCAATCGGACAAGATGAGAATCTGCTGCAACCGGCCCGTCTGTATGCTTCGGCAGGAGTACTCAGCATTGAAACGGAGAAACCCGTCTTCGAAAATGGGAAATCCTCCCTGTCACAAATACAAATCCGGGGAGGAGCCTTTGGCTACATAGCCCCATCCATACGCAGATGGCAGAAGCTGGGAGAACACACCGGTCTGTCAGTCGATGCTTCCTTTATACGTGCCGACGGTAATTATCCCTTCACATTGGAAAACGGAAAATACATCACTCAAGAGAAAAGAAACAATTCGGATATTCATACATGGCAGGGAGAGGCGAATCTGTTTCATACTTTCCATGACGAAAGTACACTGGATGTGAAAGCCTATTATTTTTATTCCGAACGCGGACTGCCCGGTGCTGTCATTCTATACAACCCGAAGGCAGAAGAACGTTTGTGGGACGAGAATTTCTTCACCCAAGCCCGTTATAAGAAAACCTTCTCCCCCAAATGGACTTTGCAGGCGCAAGCCAAGTTCAACCATTCTTGGAACAAATACGAAGATACAGACGTGAAGTATGAAAACGGAAAGCAGACCGACATCAACCGTCAGGACGAATATTATCTGTCCGCCGCCGTGCTTTATCAGCCCGTCAAAGGTCTGGAATTATCGCTCGCGCAGGATGGATTCATCAATACCCTTCACACCAATATCAACGACAGCCCCAACCCGGTGAGATATTCCTCGCTCACAGCCCTCAATGCACGTTACCAATGGGGACGTATCAAGCTATCGGGCACATTGGTGGGGACTTTCATTACGGAAGAAGTAAAAGCAGGGAATACTCCCGACGACCGGAAACGCCTGTCGCCCACCCTGTCCGTTTCCATTCAGCCATGGAAAGAAGAACAATTATACGTCCGCGCAATGTATAAGAATACGTTCCGCGTACCTACCTTCAATGACCTTTATTATCTACGCATAGGAAATACCTCCTTACGCCCGGAAAAGGCACGCGAATACAATATAGGTGTCACTTGGAACGGCAAGCCGTTTTCGTTTACCGATTTCCTTTCTATCACTCTTGACGGATATTATAATGAAGTAACCGATAAAATAGTCGCCTTTCCCAGTACTTATGTATGGAAAATGCAGAATTACGGCACGGTACATATCACCGGCCTTGATGCGACAATGGCTACTTCCATACCTGTCTGCCCTAACATAAACGTAGGATTAAGCGGCAATTATTCCTGGCAAAAAGCCATAGATATGACAAATCCCGATGCCAAGAATTATAAAGACCAGCTGCCCTATACGCCTCAGCATAGCGGCAATGCTTCGACCACCATCGAAACTCCTTGGATTAATGTGGGTTACAGCCTGACAGGGGTCAGCGAACGCTACTATATGGCACAGAATATACCGGTGAATAAGATAGACGGTTATGTAGAACACACAGCCACTTTATGGCGGGAATTTACAATGAAAGGCTGTCACCTCCGCCTTCAGGCAGAAGTTATCAATCTCACTGACAAGCAATATGATGTTATCAAATATTATCCCATGCCCGGACGTTCCTGGCGCATAACGGGAGTATTAAGATTTTAAACAATATAAATGTCTAACTTTTAAAAATTAATTATGAAACTAAGAAGCTTATTTTTTGGAACACTGTGTATGTTAATGCTGGGTGTTTCATTCACCTCATGTAGTGATGATGACGATGACAGCAAAAAAAACGATGAAGGTTCGAAGGTGGAATTGCCTGAAAATCGTGTCTACATTTTGAATGAAGGTTCTTATCAAAAGAACAATGCCGGCATCACATACTATGATCCCGATAAAAGAAACAATGTAATAGATGACATTTTCTATAAGCAAAATGAAGCCAAACTAGGAGATACAGGACAAGATATGATAAAATATAATAATAATATTTATGTATCCATGTATGGCTCTAAATATGTATGCAAACTGAATGAAGCTTGTGTAGAACAAGCGCGTTATAGCTTTACAGACGAGCAAGGACAGCCTCGCTATATGGCTGCTGAAGACGGAAAACTTTACGTTACTTTAAGCAGTGGTAATGTAGCCCGTTTGGATGCTAACACATTAACTTTTGAAAAGATGGTAGCTGTAGGACAAAATCCCGAGCATATTATTGAAGAAGATGGCAAACTATATCTGGTAAACTCCGGTTTCGGATATGACAATCGTTTGTCTATCATTGATATCAAGACTTTTGATACAGCAGAGCATGTGGAAATTTTCCAGAATCCGGATAGGATACTAGAAGCTAATGACAAAATTTTCATCCAAGGATATGGTGGTCCGTACCCTGATTATGACTATACTGTAGCAATCTATGACAAAGAAAACAAAACCTACAAAAAAATTGGACCGGGCACATTAATGGCTGAATATAATGATGTGGTATATGTTATCTATTCAGAAACAGACTATAATACAAATACATCCAACCATACATTATATTCTTATAATGCTAAAACCAACAAAAAAGAAGAAACTAGTTTTTTACAAATGCCAGAAGAACTCAAGACTCGTATCTTTTATATGTTGAGTATCAATCCTGAAAATGGAGATTTTTATGTCGGTACTACCGATTATAATACTAACGGAGATATATATCGTTTCAAGAAAGACGGTACTTTTATTGAAAAATTCGAGAGCGGTGGTGTAAGTCCTAGAGCAGCCGTATTTATTGACTAACCAATGAAACAATTTTCTCTCTTTATTCACCTGATGCTTTCAGTCTTGCTTTTTTCCTCCTGCGGCGGAAGAAGCAAGACTGCTTCTGTAATAGAAGCAGAAAAAGCAATCCCTTTGCGTTATGCAGAAAACCTCAATCTGTCTGCAACCGAAGACTATACCATTGCCCGTCTGCGCAATCCATGGGATACGACCCGGATACTGCATACCTATGTCTTGGTTGACAAAGAAAAGTCCCTGCCTGCCGACTTGCCGGAAGGGACACTTGTCCGCACGCCATTGAGCAAGGCCGTTGTTTACTCATCCGTACATTGCGGATTGCTCAACCAGATTGGTGCTTTGAAAAGTATTGGAGGAGTCTGCGATTTGAAGTATATCAAACTGCAAGAAGTGCAGGATGGCTGCCGCACAGGAAGCATCGCCGATGTAGGGAATGGAATGAACCCGGATATAGAAAAGATAATCGACCTGCACCCCGATGCCATTATGCTCTCCCCTTTCGAGAACAGTGGCGGATACGGACGGGTGGAAAAACTCAACATCCCCATTATCGAATGTGCAGACTACATGGAAACTTCGGCATTGGGACGTGCCGAATGGATGCGCTTCTACGGCCTTCTGTTCGGTGAGGCACAAAAAGCGGACAGTTTGTTTGCCGAGGTGGAAAAAAACTATAATGAGCTGAAAGCATTGGTTGCTCCCCTTTCATCTGCACCGAGCGTTATCAGCGAACTGAAAAACGGTTCGGCTTGGTATGTTCCGGGAGGTAAAAGCACCTCTGCACGCATCTATGCGGATGCCGGAGCCAATTATGTGTTTGCCGATGACGAGCATAGCGGTTCTGTTCCCCTAGCCTTCGAAACCGTGTTTGACAAAGGTCAGAATGCAGATTTCTGGCTCATCAAATATAATCAGGCCATTGACAAGACTTATAAGGAATTGGAGCAGGACTATGCTCCATACACCGGTTTCCGTGCATTCAAGGAACGCAACATTTATGGATGCAACACAGGGAAGGTAGACTTTTACGAAGATTCCCCTTTCCATCCCGACCGATTACTGAAAGATTTGATAAAAATATTCCATCCTACGCTTTTAGAAGGGTATGAATTAAAATATTTCACTAAATTAGCGGAGTAAATCACCGTAGGGTTATGTCAAAACGTGGATAATGCTGCCCCTACAGCTGACGATAGGATAGGCCGGGTTAGTTTTGACACACTCCCTACAGTGGGCGTACCCCCAAACAGTATCAATGAATAACAAAGGAACAAAATACGGTATCATACTGCTCCTTCTCATCCTTGCATTGACAGGAGCCAACCTGTTGTTCGGTTCGGTAAACATCCCTGCCGATGCGGTGTGGCATATCCTTACAGGCAATGAAGTAGAAAAGGCGAGTTGGAGTTTCATAGTCTGGGAATCCCGTCTGCCGCAAGCCATTACCGCCCTCCTTTGCGGAATGGCACTCGCAGCATCGGGACTGATGTTGCAAACCACATTCAATAACCCTTTGGCCGACCCTTCCATACTGGGAATCAGTTCGGGAGCCAGTTTGGGAGTTGCCTTGGTCATGCTGGCAGGCGCAGGTACGATTACTGCCGGAGTATTCACTTTATCCGGATTCCTGTCCGTCATTATCGGAGCATTCATAGGCTCCATGCTGGTGATGGGAATCATCCTGTTCTTCTCCACTTTGATAAAAAACAGCATCATGCTGCTCATTATAGGTATCATGATAGGGTATATCACTTCATCTGCCATCTCCCTGCTCAACTTTTTCTCCACGGCAGAAGGGGTGCATTCCTACATGATTTGGGGAATGGGAAACTTCGGAGGAGTATCTTTGCAGCAGCTTCCCTTTTTCTCCTTGGTCACAGCGGCGGGACTGCTGATTACCATACTGCTGATAAAGCCTCTGAATGCCCTGCTGCTGGGAACACGCTATGCCGAAAACCTGGGAATCAACATCCGCCGTACACGTAACCTGCTGCTTGTCGCCACCGGATTACTGACAGCGACGACCACCGCTTTCTGCGGCCCGATTTCCTTTATCGGACTGGCCGTGCCGCACATTGCCCGCCTCATGCTGGGAACCTCCAACCATAATTCTCTGCTACCTGTCACCATGCTGACGGGAGGAGCCATTGCCCTGCTCTGCAACTTCATCTGCATTCTGCCGGGCGAAGCAGGTATCATTCCGCTGAATGCCGTCACTCCGGTCATCGGTGCGCCCATTATTATTTATGTCATTGTGAACCAACGTAAAATCCAGTACTTCAACTGATGGAAAAGCAAGCTGTCATCACCGCCACAGACCTGTGCATAGGTTATCGTACCCACAAAGGAGAAAAGAAAGTGCACGAACACCTTTCTTTCGGACTCTATCCGGGAGAACTGACCAGTCTGCTTGGAGCAAACGGGGCCGGAAAGTCGACTTTGCTCCGCACCCTGTCCGCTTCGCAACCTTCACTGGCAGGAGATTTGCAATTACTGGGCAAGCCTTTGCAGCAGTATTCGGAAAAGGAACGTTCGCGCACCATCGGTGTAGTCCTGACAGACAAGACACAAGCCGGAGGGCTGACCGTGTATGAACTGGTAGCTTTGGGACGCCAGCCGCATACAGGCTTCTTCGGACGGCTCCATCCCAAAGACCATCTCATTATCAAAGAGGCATTGGATGCCGTAGGCATTGCCCACAAAGCCGAAAGCTACACCGCCGAACTTTCGGACGGAGAACGGCAAAAGGTAATGATAGCCAAAGCATTGGTTCAGGAATGTCCGCTTATCATCTTGGATGAGCCGACCGCTTTTCTGGACGTGGTGAGCCGCATAGAAATCATGACTTTGCTGCATCAGTTGGCGGTGGAGCAAAACAAGGCCATCCTGCTATCCACCCATGACATAGAACAAGCCCTGGTACTGTCGGACAAACTTTGGCTGCTGTCCAAAGAAACAGGACTGCAATGCGGAGTGACGGAAGATATGATTCTGAACCATCGGATGGACACGCTGTTCTCACACAGTAATATCCGGTTCGATTATGATCATGGCATCTACTATCCAACCGTGAATGGAAAGCAGGAAATAACGGTGGAAGCGACAGACGAAACCTTATTGCACTGGACTATCAACGCACTGAACCGTCACGGATATACTTGTCTGCAAACCCAAAACGCTCCTGCCGGTCTGCCCCATCTACAAGTCATCGCTCCCGATACCTTGTACCTCACCTGGGCGGGAACAACGGACATTCACTTCGTTCGGGAAGTTGCTGGAAGAAATAAAATAAAGACACGCATCAACCATTCCGGATTACGCGCAGTATCTCTCTGTAAATCAACAATATAATGTGAAAAAACATTCTAAATTCCCCTGAAACGGTTTTCCATTCTCCGCTATCAAATTCGGCTTGACGTATATCGGTTGTTCTAATTCCTGTGCCATAGTTGCGGTTACTTCCTTGCAGGAGAGCGTCATAAGGCTTATTTTTGCCCATCTGCATTTGTTTCTTCACCCAAGTGAAGAGGCGATTTCACTTAGATGAACAGCCGTTTTCGCCTAAGTGAAACAGTTGCTTCACCCAAGTGAAATATCAAATGAAACGGAGTGAAAGATACGGTAGGAACAAACTTTGTTACATACGTAACAAGATTCGATAGCCGGAAGCATACCGATTGAAGGAGGTTTGAGATTCTTTTACACAGAAAGTAACTAGTAATGAGCACGTTGCTGTGACGGAACTTTTTTGTTCTTTATGTAAACAAGCCCAAAGTAACTATTCAATCCGCCCCTACGGTGAACCATTGGATAGTTACTTTGGACTTTTGCCCCTCTCTTTTCTTATCAGATATCTATTTCTAAAAGCTATTCTTTCATCAAATAGCCTTTGAAACTTTCAAAGGCTTTTTCCATCGGAACACTTTGTTTGGTTCCTTTCATAAACGCTTGCAGTTTGGCGGGAATCTCCACTTTGTCTCCAATGATGCCTTCCACAGTTTCCAGGAATTTAGCCGGATGTGCCGTTTCCAGGAAAATACCCGTTTCGCTGGGGGACAATCCTTCGGATAAAGCACGATAACCGCAGGCTCCATGCGGATCGAGCAAGTAACCGGTTTCCCGATATACCTCACCCACCGTTTCACGAATCTGTTCATCCGTATAAGTCGCACCAGAGATATCCGCTGTTATGGCAGCATGACTGTTACCGTACAATGCCAGTACACGGGCAAAATTACTTGGATCTCCCACATCCATTGCATTGGCAATAGTAGCTATGGAAGGGCGAGGATTGTATTTTCCGGTCTGTAAGTATTGGTAGAAAATATCATTCCGGTTATTGGCTGCAATAAAACGCTTGACAGGCAAGCCCATGCGTTTACCAAATAGTCCGGCGGTGATATTACCAAAGTTTCCGCTAGGTACGCACACTACCAGATGATCCGCTTTTCCTTCTTTCTTTAACTGCGCGTAGGCATAGAAGTAATAAAATGCCTGTGGCAGGAAACGAGCCACATTGATGGAGTTGGCAGAAGTCAACTTCATGTGCGCATTCAAATCAGCATCCATAAACGCATTCTTAACCAATGCCTGACAGTCATCAAAAGTACCGTCCACTTCTAACGCTGTGATATTCCGCCCCAGAGTAGTGAACTGCTTTTCCTGAATTTCACTGACTTTTCCTTTCGGATAAAGCACATACACATGAATACCTTCCACTCCGAGGAAGCCATTGGCTACAGCACTACCGGTATCCCCCGAAGTCGCAACCAGTACATTCACCTGCTTTTGCCCTTCTTTTTTAATGAAGTAGCCCAACAAACGGGCCATGAAACGTCCACCTACATCTTTAAATGCCAATGTGGGACCATGAAACAGTTCCAAAGAGTAAATATTATCCTTTACCTTTACGGCAGGAACATCAAAACTCAATGTATCATAAACGATCTGCTTCAGTGTTTCAGCAGGAACATCCTCACCGAAGAAAGCATCGGCCACGCGATAAGCAATTTCCTGAAACGACAGATTCTCAATCTGATCATAAAACTCTTGCGGCAATGGCTTGATGGTATCGGGCATATATAATCCTTTGTCAGAAGCCAGCCCCTTCACTACAGCTTCTTCCAGAGAAGCATCGGAAGCCTGGTGATTCGTACTGTAATATTTCATAGTAAACAATTTTTCAATGCGTCAATGTGCTAATGTGCCAAGGGCTTTGCATGGAGGGTTGCCATTGGGGCAAATTAGCAAACTGCCACATTATTTTTTCATAAATTCATTCATAAACTCATCTTCTTTCAATATTCCATAACTGCCTTCCACACATGCCACTTCATCAAAGGTCTGCACACAGTCCGGTTCTATACCGGGATAATAGATAAGGAAAGGCACAGGTTCGGCCGTATGGGTACGGAGTTCGCAAGGCGTAGGATGATCCGAAGCACGGCGATAGCCACAGGCTCATCCCAATCCTTCACTGCTTCATAAACAGGTCCTACAACACGTTTGTCCAGATTTTCAATAGTAAACTGCTTCAACTTAAAATCTCCTTCGTGACCGGCCTCATCACTGGCCTCAATATGCAGATACACAAAGTCGTCCGTCTTCAATGCTTCCAATGCCGCAGCCACCTTATTCTCATAATTCGTATTATATAAACCGGTAGCCCCCTCTACAGCAATACGGCGTAATCCTGCATAATGTCCTATGCCATTGATTAAGTCCACCGCTGAAATAACAGCCCCTTTCTTTATGGCCGGATACTTCCCGGAGAGAGGTTCCATCTGCGGGCGATACCCCGGACTCCAAGGCCAGATACTATTAGCAGGATCTTTGCCTTCGGCTATACGTTTTTGATTAACCGGATGATCTGCCAACAATTCCTGGGAAGCCAGGATAAGATTATTTATCAATCCGGCTGTTTCCTGCGCCTCCGGTACTTCCGCCTTCACCATGAGCGGACGGAAAGGCTGCAAAGGCACATCATGGGGCGGGTGCAGTCCAATTGTTTATTTCCCCCTTTTATCACCAACAAATGGCGATATTGTACACCGGTATAGAAATGAATCCGGTCAGAACCCAATTTTTCTTCCAAATATCTAACCAGCACATCAGCTTCTTCGGTAGTGATATGTCCGGCGGAGTGATTTTTTATCTTCTCATCTTCGATGCAGATAATGTTACAACGCATAGCCATATCGCCCGGTTGCAACTCCACCCCGATGCTTGCTGCTTCCAACGGCCCACGGCCTTCGTACACCTTCGGTAAATTATAGCCCATAACAGACATATTCGCCACTTCACTACCCGGATGAAATCCGGGAGCAACTGTAACCAACCTCCCGGTACGTCCCATAGCGGCCAACTTATCCATATAAGGTGTACTGGAGTATTGCAGCAATGTTTTGTTTCCCAGTGATTCGGCAGGCCAGTCGGCCATACCGTCGCCTAAAATAATAATATGTTTCATAAGCCTAAATATTAGCGATGCTCATGATATCGGCAAATACTCCGGCGGCAGTCACACTGGCACCGGCCCCATATCCTTGTATCATCATCGGATACCTTTATATCGCTCGGTTGTAAGCAGAATAATGTTGTTGCTGCCTTCCAGACCATAGAACGGATGTTTGCTGTCCACTTCCTGCAAAGACACACTGCCCTTCCCATCTTCCAGTTTGGCAAAACGCCAGCGTTTGTTTTCATCCTCCAGCTTTGACGGCGTGATTCAAAATCCGTATCCAGGGAAGGTACTTTCTTCCAGAACT
>SCPO01000010.1_pt1 | contig 22078 bp, 19 predicted proteins | sample 6106821 | NCBI WGS metagenome assembly SCPO01 (sample SAMN10720448, study PRJNA508395) | human gut metagenome | isolation source: Participant 2 stool, 0 month | host: Homo sapiens | collected 2017 | reverse complement strand
TTTGCCGTGCCGTACAATGACGAGGCAACAACGACTATGTGGACGGCGAGGTGGTGCAGCATATCGAGTATGTTCCTTTCGGAGAGGTGTTCATAGAGGAACGCAACAACATCTGGAATACACCTTATCTTTTCAATGCGAAGGAATTATAGATATAGAAAAAGAGCAAGAAAATAAAGTCAGAATAAAATGAATAATGTATGGTACATTTATTGTGGGGTGTGTACTTCTTATTAGTTGTACACATTTATTCTCTCCAAAAAAAGTAGAAATAGAAAAGTATTTTGGTATTTTGCCATGTATGGATTTTGTGGTATAACATTGGGGATATTGAACATTGTGTTTCAGAAATATGATGCCTATACTTCAATATATTTAGGTATTATCTGCTCTTGCTACACCTATTATGATAACAAACAGAATCCAGTTTCAAAGAGGACTAATGCCTATATATCATCACTTCAAGGATACGTAGCAGGTATCGGTTTCTCTTATATGGTTTATTAAGTTTGTAGAACATAATGTTATGCCTATTCCAAATGGCATATTGTGTAAAATTGGGGCTGATTTCACTTTAGGGAGTCAGCCCTTTTTGTTTTTGACAGTATTAAAAAATCAACACAAAGTTTATGCAAAAAAACAAGTAAAGACTTGGGCGGAAAAGCATATTTTACTTGAACATGGGTGTAGCCCAATAATCCCTGCCTGGTGAGACAATAGAAAAACATTGATAGACATATTATTGTGCGTTTTCTGATTAATACTACAATTCTATGCAATAAATTCAATATCCAGTCGTTCTTTAGTTATAACATAAAAGCAAAACAATATGAACGATATTTATTTTTGGGGAATATTAGCGTCTATAACAGGAATTGCAATAATGATTTCTGTTATTAAGCACAAAAAGTCGGTAAGTGCCATAAAAAATGGCACTTACTTGATTTTTTCAATTTTGATGATATGCTTAGGAATAACAACCATCTTATTTAAAAGATATGATAGTATTTGTGCAATATCCATTGGTATTACATTCCTAAATATCACATACAAAGACAGGCGTAATTTCCCACCGAGTTTTACAACAGCCTATATTAGTTATCTTAAAGGATATGTTGTTGGTTTTATGTCTATAATATATGGTTTGTTTAGAATTTTTGAATAAATAATCAAGTAATATGTCACGACTTATAAAAAACGTGAGTAGCAAAATTGCTATCAACGTTTTTTATAAGTCGCATTTTTTTACTTTTTTCAACACATAAAATTTTGCAGTCTCATCCTCTGGCTCATTACCAACAGAGTCTGTTAATACAATAAAGCTGGCTCTATTTCCCAAAACTGCCGTATATTCTTCAAGCTTATCGGCACACCTGCCTCCAGTGTAATGAGGCTGGCGAACGAGTGTCGTCACGAATGGTAGGAATAGGTAAGTCCATTCTCTTTTCCAAAAGCACATCGAAAGCCTTTTGGATGGAAAGCAACAACTGCTCGATGTCCTTGTTGGTCTCCACGGCTTCCTTGCTCTTGTTCTCCTTTGGCTGCTTTAGAGCTTTATGTTAATAAAACTACAATCACAGCAATAAAACTATTAATTTTACGTTCTTTTCAAAGAAAGGGGTTGTGCAATAGTGGCTTAAATGCTAATAGCACTACCTTTGAATGCTGTTAAATATGGTAATGTTCAAAGTCACAATTTGTGATTTTGGAAAAATGAATATAGAATATGAAAGCTATAAATTTTGTTACTGAAATATCTAAAATCAAGCCGAATAAATTAGAGATAAAGAAAAATACTGATTTTTCGGATGAATTTATAGATGCTTATATTAATGATTTGCAAATTGTAAAAAAGAGCACTAATGTAAGTATCTCTGCAGATAATGCCATAATTGATTTAATATTTAATTATGATTTGACGAATTTAAGAATATTAACTGTATCCTTTAATAAAGATACAGATACATTAGAAGACGATAAGTATATTTATGTAGGATGGGCAGAAGCCTTTCCTTTTGCCATATTGAAGGAAACAGGTGAAATTGTTGAACTTGACTGGGAAGACCCAACCTATATTATAAGCTATATGGCTAAAGATCAAAGTTCATTCTTAGACATTTTAATAGAAATAGAAAAGTTGAACCAAAAGGATATTTTGGCTCAATAACAGAAAAAGAAAAGAAAGAAAATCTCAAGCAAATTAGTATTATAGCAGGTGGAGATAAATATTCTTGGTTCCTATCAAATTATGATAATGAAGAAATATGAAAGTATCAACAAAACAAGGCTATAAACCGCCTTAAAATTCATCAGGGCTTATCAGAGGAATTTCCCTTGTATCTTTGAAAGTTTTTCCATATAAAATCCAAGCACTACGGGTTAGAGATGTTTTATCCAGACGAGGAGAAGATTACTTATTCTTATAACCTCGGTGGTCAGCTTGAGAAGGTGCATGGCTATAAATCTTACGGCTACGACTATGTGAGCAGGATTGGCTACGACAAGTTTGAGCAGCGCACATACTTGAAATATTGCAATGGTGCTGAGACCTTCTACACCTACGCCCCTCAGTGCCGTACAATGGCGAGGACAACAACGACTATGTGGACGGCGAGGTAGTGCAGCATATTGAGTATGTTCCTTTCGGGGAGGTGTTCGTTGAGGAGCGCAACAACATCTGGAATACACCTTATCTTTTCAATGCGAAGGAATTCTATGAGGAGACGGGATTGTATTACTATGGGGCGAGGTACCATGACCCGAGGGTAAGTTTGTGGATGAATGTAGATAGTACACTATCAAAAAAAAAATAAGAGGAATAAGATATGAAACAACAAAAAATATATTCTATAATAATAGGATTGGTTGCATACATTATTATATCACATATATTCCATGTGTTTTTTAGAGGTAAAACTGATATAGCACTAAGCTTATTGTATATTTATAATGATATGTTATATATTGTAGGTTATATCTTTACATTTATGGTCTATGGTAGTAATAAGTTTAATAGAATCTTGTTTGGTACATTAAGCATCGCATTTCTGTTGTTTTTTGTATATAATTGGTGGGGCGTTTCATCTATGCCTTATGAGAGATTCTTATATATAGGCTTAGGATTGCTTGTTTATATATGTGAGTACATGTATTTAAAAGCTATACAAAACGATTTATAAAATAATTTAAAATATGAATGATAATATAATCCTATATGCTATTTCTTTAATATGCATAATATTGCTACTAGTAGAATGGATTTTTATTAGTCACAAAAAATGTTCAATAAATGCCATTGTGTTTGTTGGTTATTCATTTCCTTTGTACTACTTAATGATCTATAAAGGGGCTGGTGGAGCAGCGTTTACGTGGTGGTTCTATTTGGTATTATTTACATCTATCCATGTAATAATTTTATTGATTATATTTTTTAGTACTATTTTGAGGAGACGTGCAAATGAAAGAAAACAACGTTGTGACAAGTGAAACGAAGGATGCGCTTTCTTTTGGGGCACTCTCGCATACCGCTGTGTCATCTTCACATCCTTGTGACCGAGCATCTTGCAGATGGTCTCCATCGGCACACCTGTCTCCAGTGTAATGAGGCTGGCGAACGAGTGTCGTCACGAATGGTAAGAACAGGTAAGTCCGTTCTCTTTTCCACAAGCACATCGAAAGCCTTTTGGATGGAAAGCAACAACTGCTCGATGTCCTTGTTGGTCTCCACTGCTTCCTTGCTCTTGTTCTCCTTTGGCTGCTTTAGAGCTTTATGTTAATAAAACTACAATCACAGCAATAAAACTATTAATTTTACGTTCTTTTCAAAGAAAGGGTTTGTGCAATAGTGGCTTAAAGGCTAAAAGCACTACCTTTGTAAATAATATCAAAACAGAGTATAAATGAAAAAAATACTATCTATAATGATTGTAGTTTGGGGAATAGCGGTATTATGTACACTATTCTTGAGTTCATGCAAGCGACCAGAGGTCTTAGACAATAGTACTCTTGTAAATAGCGCAAGAAACGTGGCTTTGACCTTTGGTCCTGCGTATGTTCCATTTTTTAAAGAGGCTAACGTATCGGATGTTCAAGTTTTCAAAAAGAAGGATTACGGAGGAGACAGCCGCCCTCAAATAAGAAAACAGATAGGAAGAAAGTTCTATACTGTAACTTTTACATATGATAGTACTGCCGTTAAATTTGATTTTGGATTTGCAGCAAGAGTCAGAATATGGAAAGATACAGGAGAACCTTTAGATGTTATATTTGGTAATGGTTGGGGAAGAAATTTTTTCTTTTTAAGTTTTAAGGAACAAACAGATCATTCTGCAAATGACTATGAGAAAGTGGCTTCTGACTCTATTGTTAAAGTACCATTGCAAACAGTACATAAACCAGAGAATATTTGGAATTCCAATGCTGACAACAAACAAGACAGCCTATCAACAAGGGATTTTCTAACAAATACAGAGAAAGAGAAAATAAAAGAATTGGCTTCACAAGTACCAGATAGCATAAGAAATCGTTTTGTAGTTTTAGTGGATAAATGGAATTTTGCTATAGACCATAATCCTAAGACACAATACAGTGCAAGCATACATTCATATGCAAAATTGCCTGAGTTCATTCCTCTCAAATCAATGGGAAAACAAATAGTTCCACTAATTATGGAACGAATGATAAACCCTTGCGATTTTTATTTTCTTGTTCTTTATGAAGCTGTTATGGAAGGAAATGAAACGAATGACGATTCTATGTTTAGCGAAAGCGAACAAATCAGAGCTATAAGGTGTGTAAAAAAATGGCTGGAAAAACAATAATAGGCAAGTTCTTCTATTATAATTGAATCTACATCATTTCTCCTGTGCCGCAGAATATATAAGATGTAACAAATGCAATAACCAAACTTGCCTGTCGGTGATTTGTTCCTCCGTAGTCGGACAATTAAGATGGAAAGAACATATAAAAAAGCATAAAAAGTTTCTGATTTTTCCCATAAGCAAATTAGATTTTATATATTTGCGCAAAATTAGAAACAATGACAGAACTATTGAGTATATTATATAAGCTGCGGATATTCACTTCGGATGAACTTTCTGAGGCTCTGAAAGGCAAGGTGAAATCGGTGGAAGCGTTGCTTGCTCGGTACAAGCAACAAGGGTGGATTGTGGCTATACGGCGCAATACCTATTGCATGAAGGATATTGCATCTCGCTTACCTGTTTGCGACAAGTATGAGATAGGAAGCCACTTGTCACATACAGCTTGCATCAGTTATCACACTGCATTGGAATTTCATGGATTGGCTCATCAACCCTTCAATGAGGTTTTTGTGAAAAGCATGACTCGCTTCAATTCCTTTTCTTTCGACGATGTGGATTATACCTATTGCCGACAAACAAAGGAAATCGTTGGTATGATGACACCCAAGGGAAATCCTTATGTGCGAGTAACGGATGTGGAGAGTACGTTGTTGGATTGCTTTGACCGCATCGACCGAGCTGGTGGTATTGAGGAATTGCTGCATTGCATGGAGGGTATCGTCTTGCTCAATGAGGAAAGGCTCATTGATTATCTCGCAAGGTACGACAAGGCATTCCTGTACCAGAAGACAGGCTATCTGTTGGAGCGAATCAAGGAACAAGCCAACATCTCAGAATCCCTCTTGGAGTTGTGTCGAGCCAAGGGAACCAAAAGCGTCAAGTGGTTGACTAACAACGAAGAGTCGGATACATTTGTAAATAAATGGCGCATGTATGTGCCGCAAGAACTAACATCAAAGGAAGAGTATGAACTCATATAACAAACAAGCTCTTGACATCATCGCCAAGGAGCAAGGCTTTATTCGCGACAACCTCGAAAAGGTGATGCGATTGGTGGAGATACTCAACTATTTCCATGACAGTCCTTTGCTGTCTAAATCTCTTGTGCTGAAAGGTGGCACAGCCATCAATCTCACCGTTTTCCAACTGCCAAGACTCTCGGTAGATATAGACCTTGACTTTACGGTGGATTGCGACCGAGAATCCATGCTCTCCATTCGCCAAGAAGTGAATAACGAGATTCTACGCTATATGGAGTCGGATGGTTATCATCTTGCGCCTGGCTCCAAGACACCGCATACGCTTGACTCATGGGTGTTTTATTATACCAATGCCGCAGGCAACAACGATGGCATCAAGATAGAAATCAACTATTCCGACCGTTGCCATATTCTGCCTGCCATAGAGACTCATGTGTCCATTCCGTTTCTGAGCGATGTGAAGGTACGTTCTCTTTCACCTGTCGAATTGTTTGCCACCAAGATAAACGCCTTGATAGGTAGAAGTGCTGCACGTGACATTTATGATGTCTATAACATGGTGAAGCATCAGCTATTCGTGAGCGATGAAGAGAAAACGTTGCTGAGAAAAGCGATCGTCTTTTATCTGACTGTTGGCTCAAGCAGAAAAGACAACGCTACGCCTACGGAATATACTGCCTTTCCGCAGATAGACAAAATCCGTTTTCCGCAGATTCGTTCGCAACTCTTGCCTGTGCTTAGGCGCAGTGAGCATTTTGACTTTGAAAAAGCCAAGACAGAAGTGAAAGACTTTCTCTCAAAGCTATTGGTTCTGACAGAATCAGAGAAAGAATATGTCCGGGAATTCAATGACAAGAAGTATATTCCAGAATTGCTGTTCGAAGATAAAGAGATGGTCAATAGAATCAAATTTCATCCTATGGCTTTGTGGAAGACAAGGAGTCGTTGAATGTTTTTTCTGTAAATTTTGAAAAAGTTATTGTTTTGCTTAGTTTTTTGCTTGGCTCAACTGTATATACAGTATATGGACTATAAAACAGGGAATAGGCTATGAGTAAATATCTGATAAGTTTGATTTTGCTTTCGGTAATAAGTATGGGCGTTTCTGCCCAACGTATCACTCGACAATATAATAATGTGTCATTCTCTGCGGCATTGAAGGATTTGAATGCTCGACAGGATAAGTATGTCATCAACTTTGTGTATGACGAGTTGGAGGATTTCAAGGTGACAAAGAACATCAAGAATGAAAGTGTTCCAGATGCCATCATGAACTTGATTGGTTTTTACCCTATCAAAATGAAACAAGTAGATAATATTATTATCGTTGAATGTATCCAAAAGGCTTCTAACAGAATGATGGGGCGCATTGTAGACACTCGTCATCAACCTGTCGATTTCGCCAATGTCGCTTTGCTCAATGTTAGTGATTCCAGTTTAATCACGGGTGGTGTAACAAATGAGAATGGTCAGTTCGTAATTCCTTGCGAGGTGAAAAGGCGATTGTGAAAGTAAGTTGTGTGGGCTACAAAACTTACTGTAATGCATATCAGTTGAGGTTGGTGCCATAACCTTGGAGGATGCTACAATTAATCTGCAAAAAATTGTGATTAAAGGGCATCGCAAATACATATCAAGAGAAAACGGTAAACTTACGCTTGACGTTCAAAATTCCAATTTGAAAAATATTGGCAAGGCCACAGATGTTATCAAATATATTCCTGGGATGCTCTATACAAATGGAAAGTATGAGGTGTTTGGTAAGGGTGAGCCTGTAATCTATATAGATGGAAGAAAGCAGACTAATACTTCAGGGTTGTCACTCCTTTCTTCTACCAACGTGAAGTCTGTACAGCTCATAACAAACCCTGGGGCAGAATACGATGCAGAAACAAGGAGTGTCATAAACATCACTACCGTACACCATTCCTTGGATGGACTTTCTGGTATTGTGGGTGCGGAAATCTCCAAACATAAGAATTTGTCTAACAACGAGGAGGTCAACCTCAACATCCACAAGGGAGCTTTGGATATGTTCCTCGCATATCAATATGACAATACGAGAAGTGACATCAGATATGATGTTAACCAGTTCAATTACGAGCAAGATACATTTCATGAGATTTCTGCTTCTGAATATTCCGACCGCTCGCACTCTCATGACTATAATGTTGGTATGAATTATGCCATAAACAAGAATCACACTATCGGCGGAAGATATTTGGGAAGCATCTCCAACTACAAGATGCTCGACTCTCCTTTCGACTATATGCAGACGTACAAGAATGATGAACTGCTGACATCTACAGACAACAAGACTGAAGAATCTGAAAAGGAAAGGTTTCACAATGTCAATCTGTATTATATCGGCAAACTAACAGACAACCTACAGCTCAACTTGATGTCGACTATGTTTATGCTCAACTGAAACATAAGCAACAAGTGAGCGAGACAAGTAGAATAGATGCTGTCTCAGAAATCACGCATATGCAAAACAACCAGCGAAATCGTGCGACTGCACTCAAAGGGGTGTTTGCCTGGAACATGAATAAGAATAATAGGCTTGATTTCGGAACGGATTTCAGTAAAATCAGTTCATGGGGTATGTCTGTAAACGAAGAAGGGAAGATAGCCGATGACCAATTCAAGAATAAGGAAACCAAGTATGCAGGATTTGCCACTTTTCGTTTGTCTGCCTCCAAATGGAAAGGAAGCATCGGGCTTCGCTATGAGTACATTCATGCCATCAACACAGACCAAGGAGAAGTAAAGAACAAGACCAATTATTCGGACTTACTTCCATCCCTTTCTCTTTCCACTATGTTTGGGAGAGTGGGGATGAATCTTGATTTCAGTAGCAGGGTCAACCGTCCTTCGTTTCGTCAGTTGAACAACAGTGTGAGCTACAACAATCAATACCATTATGAGCAAGGCAACATTTATCTGAAACCGCAATACGTGTATGATTCAGAACTTAGTGTGAATTATAGCATATTCGACTTCAAGTTGGATTATCAGTATATCAAGGATTACATCTATCCGACTGTCGTTGCTGTATCCGGCAAACCTGGAACGGTAACTTGATGTCAACCAACGCCAAGGATTTCCAGCAACTAGGAGCGCAATGTGTTGTTTCACCTGTTTTTGGTTGTTGGCGACCTACTTTGACGGTGGGTGTCTATAAACCTTATTTCACGCTATCATATAATGGAGAGCAATTAGACTACAATCATCCATACGGTCTCTTCGCTTTCCAAAATGTAGTGGCACTAAGGAACGATTGGCTTTTTCGATGTGATTTCTTTGGAACATTAAGGGACATCATGGCATCTACGAGCAAAACGGTTATTCGTCATTCAATATGATGGTACAGAAACAGTTACTTAAAAAGAAATTGACGATAACATTGAAAGCAGAGGACTTGTTTGATAGCTCGAAGTTGAACGATGTAAAGAGGGTTAATTTTGTGGTGCAGAACAGAAAGGTGAATAACTTCAATCGCTGCATCATAGCTTCCATTAGTTACAACTTCAATAGTTTCAAAGATAAATACAACGGAAGCGGTTCTGCTGAGGATGAGATTAATCGTTTTTAGAAAAGTATTGGTTTTCAAATCAACCTCTAAAATAATACCTAAATTCTGTGTGATGAATATCTCAGGATTTATTAACCGAGATGTTCATCTACAGAATTTTCACTTATCAATATCAATCGTTAAAAAACATACATTTTATTGTGTATCCAATAAATTGTTATATTTTTGCAAACGAAAAGAGTTGTTTGACAAGCAAACATATGCACATTGCTGAAATTAGAACCGTTGCTAAATTATTACCTCTATTGAGGTAAAACACTCATAAATCGCTCATTTTAAGCTATTCTGAATATTTGGGCAGAATCTTTCTATAAAAATACCACTTTTTTCAACCTTTTTTTCCCGAATCCCTGCAAATCGCACAAATCGCATAGTTGGGGGGTCGGGAATGTTGTATCTTTGTATCGTCAATCAGAGAGGTTGATGCAGCAACGGTCTCGGCGGAGACACAGACTGCTTTTTACTAAAACTAAATTTTTAAAAGTATGATTCTCATCAAGTTAGTGAAGAACAAGAACAAGACAATCAAGGAAGCGTATGGCAAGTATTATGCGCGACCAGTAGTAACAGAAACCATCGGTATCGATAAACTCGCCGAACACATGGCGAGCCACAACACCCCGTTCTCGAAGGGTGCCATCAAAGGCCTTCTCACCGATATGGTGAGCTGCGTGAAGGAGCTCGTACTCCAAAATAAGGCAGTGAAGATAGACAACCTCGCCATCTTCTCCATCGGCATCATCAACAAGATGGGAGCCGCCAGCATCAAGGAGTGGAGCCTCGCCAAGTTTGTAGAAGGTTACCGCCTCAGAGCCCGTGCTACCGAAGCTCAGCAACACCCAGCTCTCTCTCGATGCCAACGCCAAGAACGCCATGGATCTCCTCAACTCTAGCGAGAGCGCTGCAGGCGATACCACCACTGGCGATACACAGGGCGGCACAGTACATCACAAGGCGGCAGTACCGACGGAACAGGCGACAGCGGAGACGGCCTGGAGTAGTAATCCGTCTCTCGAATATGCGAAACGACAGAAGAAGGAAGGAGTGAACTGACCGGCGACAGGGATATTCCGAAGGCACAAAGCGGCTGGTTTTCATCCTGACGATTACGGATAAACAGCAAATCATAACGACTCAAGAACCTGCCTTTTACGGGTATCCGGGCTGGCAGTTCCTCCCCCGCCCTTCTTCTTCCAGAAACGCTTACTGAAACTAAATTTCAACCACTAAAACAAGCATGTGACTATCATTATCCACTTAGTATTAATCATTAAAAAACAAAGCAAAATGAAAAAAGTAAATTGGAAAACCATCATCAACTTCCTCATCACGGTATTAACAGCTGTAGCCAGCTCATTCTGTGTACAGAACTGCTAAAAGAAGGGAGGTTGCCATGACACAGAAACATCGTAGTATTTCACTCATCGTAATCCACTGTTCTGCCACGAGAGTGACTCAGGATTTCACATTCGAGCAGTTGGAGGCCCGCCATCTTGCCCGCGGTTTCAAGAGTATCGGCTATCATTATTACATCACGAAGGATGGTGTGGTATATCCGGGGCGTCGGAATCGGAAGTCGGAGCCCATGCCCGTCATTACAATGCCCACAGCATCGGCATCTGTTATGAGGGAGGTCTCGACAAGAACGGCAAGCCTGCCGATACGCGCACTCCAGCCCAGAATCAGGCTCTGTATTCACTTCTGGAGAGCCTCTGCCTCTCCTATCCTGATGCAGAGATACTGGGCCACCGCGATTTGCCGAACGTTTACAAAGACTGTCCGTCGTTTGATGTCAAGCGATGGCTGAAGTTGGTAGATTTCCACATCTAGCCGATTTTCGGAAAGGATTTCATTGTATTTATTTTTTTAAGTTGATTCAAGCCCGACAGGTAGTATTCCTGCGGGGCTTTTTCTTTTTCATCGGCGTTATATGAACTATTTATCAGAAAAATCATATACGAAAATGGAAAAAATAGCATCAATTTGTAAGAATGTGAAAAAAAAAGTGCAGAATTAACATTTAAAACCTAATTTCCGCAACACTATAATTTAATATTTTTTATAAGCACCTGAGCAACAAAAAGTTGCTCAGGATTTTGCCATGTCAGAAATTTCACTTATCTTAGTGTTGTAAAATAAAAACAAACAAAATTCTGAATGACATGGCAAAAGTACAAATAAAATCTGAGAAACTCACTCCTTTTGGGGGAATTTTTTCGATTATGGAGCAATTTGATGCTCTTTTAGCTCAAACCATAGATTCCACCTTGGGATTGAGATGCACTATGTTTGGTTATCAATATAGCGAGATTCTACGCTCTCTGATGTGCGTATATCTTTGTGGTGGCTCATGTATTGAGGATGTTACAACTCACCTGATGAAACATTTGTCTCTTCATCCAACTCTTCGCACTTGCAGCGCAGACACCATATTACGTGCTATCGAAGAACTGACTTTTAAGAGCATCACCTATAAGTCTGCTTCTGGCAAATCCTATGATTTCAATACTGCAGACAAGATGAACTGCTTACTGGTCAATGCCCTGCTTGCTACTGGTCAATTGAAATCCGGTCAAGAGTATGATTTTGACTTTGACCATCAGTTCATTGAAACAGAGAAGTATGATGCAAAACCAACCTACAAGAAGTTCTTGGGCTATAGTCCAGGTGTAGCTGTCATTAACGACATGATTGTTGGTATTGAAAATAGAGACGGCAACACAAACGTGCGCTTCAACCAAAAAGAAACTTTGGAAAGAATCTTCAAGCGATTGGAGGCTTCGGAAATATATATTTCTCGTGCCCGCATGGATTGCGGCTCATGTTCGGAGGAAATCGTAGATATGGTAGAGGCTCATTGCAGGCATTTTTATATTCGTGCCAACAGATGCTCTTCTTTCTACGATTCCATGTTTGCCTTAACTGGATGGAAAACTGTTGAAATCAACGGTATTGAGTTTGAGTTGAATTCTATCCTTGTTGAGAAATGGAAAGGAAAACCGTATCGTCTTGTCATACAGAGACAAAGGCGAATAGAGGGAGACCTTGACATTTGGGAAGGCGAATATACCTACAGATGTATACTGACTAACGATTACAAGTCGAGTGCAAGAGACATCGTGGAATTCTACAATCTTCGTGGTGGCAAGGAACGCATCTTCGATGACATGAACAATGGCTTTGGCTGGAATCGATTGCCAAAATCGTTCATGGCACAGAATACTGTATTCCTGCTTATGACAGCTCTCATCAGAAACTTCTACAAAGCTATTATGCAGAGATTGAAAACCCATGAATTTGGATTGTGTGCCACCAGCAGAATCAAGACCTTTGTTTTCAAGTTCATATCTGTTCCTGCGAAATGGATTAAGACATCACGTAGGCATGTATTGAACATTTACTCAGACAACAATGCTTATGCCAACCTGTTCAAGACAGACTTTGGTTAAAGACCATGCTTTTCTGGTTAAACCAGCGTATTACCTCAAGTCGCTTTATGGGGTAAGGGGATTTTGTGTCTGCGACATTTCTGTTGTGCAAGAAATATGTACAATAAAATGAATTTCGTCGTTTTGCAAGCAAAATCCCACTAAACCCTATAGGTTGCGGATTTGAGGTAAAAGAGGTTATTTTTCGAAAAATATGTTATCTTTGCAGAAGATAAGCTGCACTCGCAATTTGAAAGCAAGCTTTCATTGCGCTCATTTGCATTATCTTTGCAAACTATATATAGCAAGAACTTGCAGAAACATGCACAATAAAAAGCAAGAGTTTGCAGAAAAACTAGAAATAGAATATGAGAAACAAAAAATAAACTTTATGCAAAAGAATCAGTTTACCCCTAGCGCTTGCCGCTGGATTTTGCTAGGTTGTTGCCTCACCCCTCCATCCCTTGCCTCGATACAGGCACAGAATGTGAATGGGAACGCAGCAACCCAAACAGAAATTGCTGTTAAGCAAGGAGTGATAGAGGGAAAAGTTTTCGATAGCGGGGACCATGAACCCATGATTGGTGTAACCGTAGCTATCGAAGGTACAACCAACGCCGTAACGACAGACATCGACGGACACTTCGAACTGCCTGTCAGGAAAGAGTGCAACATCGTACTCTCCTTCATCGGCTATAAAAAGACAATAATCCGATTTACAGGCAGTAACCATGGCGATTTTGCCCGCATCATGATGAAATCTGAAGCCCAGAGTATCAAGGATGTGGTGGTTACAGGTGTGTACCGACGCAAGAAGGAAAGCTTTACAGGTTCTTCGGCTACCTTCAAGGGCGATGAACTCAAGAGCGGGTGCACAGAACGTGCTCCAGAGTCTGAAAACCCTGGACCCATCTTTCAAGATTATGGACAACGCACTCTCAGGATCTAACCCTAACAAGATGCCTGACGTGGAAATCCGAGGTAAGTCGAGCGTTGCCGGACTGAAGGAGGAATATGGCTCCGACCCTAACCAGCCACTCTTTATCCTGGATGGTTTCGAAACAACCCTGGAAACCGTGATGAACCTCAACATGAACCGCGTAGCATCGGTTACGCTGCTCAAGGATGCGGCATCTACAGCTATCTACGGTTCAAAAGCTGCCAATGGTGTGGTTGTCATCGAGACCAAGGCTCCGGTAAAGGGTAAGCTGCAGATTTCATATAAGGGCGACTACAGTCTGGATTTCGCTGACCTTTCAGACTACAATCTGATGAACTCCCGAGAAAAGTTGGAGTTCGAAAAACTGGCAGGCGTATACAAGGACAATACCAACGATCCGTTCAACCAGATTAAGTTGGATAATCTCTACAATTCCGTCTGCGCGATATCGAGCAGGGCGTAGATACCTACTGGCTCAGTGTGCCTCTGCGCACCGGATTCACCCATAAGCACAACGTATATGCCGAAGGTGGAGAAGGCAACGTGAGATACGGACTGGGATTGAATTTCGGACAGGTGAACGGCGTGATGAAGGGCTCAAACCGCCAGACTCTGGGCGGAAACCTTGACCTGATTTACCGCAAAGCAATTTCCAGTTCAGTAACAAACTCTCCATCGACTATCTGGAGACCAACAACCCGACCGTTAGTTTCTCGGAATATGCCTATGCCAACCCATATTACAGAAAGTATGGTGCCGACGGCAAGATCAACAAGTATCTTTACTATCCGGAAGAGGGGCTGAATGACAACCCTGTATCAAACCCACTCTGGAATGCGCATCTCAACAACTACGACAAGGGACAGCGTTTCGGCTTTACCAACAACTTCATTGCCGAATGGTTTGCTACAGATGATCTCCGTGTGCGTGGCAAATTCGGTATCACCAAGTATGATGATACCCAGGATCAGCGCCTCTCGCCAGAGCATACCGATTTCGATGACCAGGAAGCAACCCAGAAGGGACTGTTCAAGCACAGCCTGCAGAAATATCTCTACTACGAAGGCGACCTTTCTGCCACCTACGGCAAGCTGATAGCAGAGAAGCATCAGATAAACGCCGTATTGGGTTTCAACTTCAGCAATACCACCAGCAAGACCAATGGCTACTCAGCCACCGGTTTTACCGACGACCAGTTTGATGCCCCATCCTTTGCCAACAACTACCCTACAGGCGGCAAACCAAGCTACAGCGAAAGCATCAAGCATGCCTCCAGTTTCTATCTGAACGGTGGCTATGCCTACGACAACCGCTATCTGCTTGACTTCAACCTCCGTAACGACGGCGCCTCAATGTTTGGCACCGACAACCGGTTCCGTACCACCTGGTCAGTAGGTCTGGGCTGGAATATCCACAACGAAGAGTGGATGCAGGAGAACGGCATCTTCCAGATGCTCAAGCTGCGTGCCTCTGTGGGTAATCCGGGCAACCAGAACTTCTCTGCCTATCAGGCTTATACCACCTATATGTTCAACAGTCTGATGACCAACGTATTCGGTACCGGTGTCATCATCAACAGTCTGGGCAACAACGATCTGGCATGGCAGGAGACCATCAACTACAACGTGGGAGCCGATATCACCACGCTGGGCAACCGTCTGAATCTGACGCTTGATTACTACATCAAGAACACCGACCCATTGCTCGCCATCATCACCACCCCAGGTTCAATGGGTGTAACGAGCGAGGCTCTGAATGCCGGTAAGCAGAAGACCAACGGATGGGAAGCCACCATCAAGTTCTCTCCTATTTATATGCCTCATGAGCGCATCAACTGGAATATCTCGCTGAGTGCCACCCACTCCAAGTCGAAATATGCCAACATAGGCAATGCCTTCAGCGCACTGAACGAGAGCGGAAAGACAGGACTTCACAACACCACCCGCTATTACGACGGCGGAAGTCCTACAGCCATCTGGGCAGTACGTTCAGCAGGCATCGATCCTGCTACCGGCAAGGAGCTGTTCATCAAGCGCGACGGCACCTATTCGTTTACCTATGATGCCAGCGACGAGGTAGTATGCGGCGATACCGAGCCGGATGTAGAAGGCTTGCTGGGAACCACCTTCTATTACAAGGGATTCTCATTCAGCTGCTTCTTCCGCTACCAGTATGGCGGCCAGCTCTTCAACAGTTCGCTCTTCGACAAGGTAGAGAACATCGGAACAGCCGACATCTACAACAACCAGGACCGCCGTGCCCTCTACGACCGCTGGAGCATCAACAACCGCAATGCCCAGTTCAAGGGCATCTCGATGGTACAGAAAACAGACAAGTCATCCCGCTTCGTAATGGATGAGAATACACTTACATGCGAGTCAATCAATCTGGGTTACGAATTCCCGCTCAACATCGCCAAGAAGTTTGGCATGCAGGCACTCTCAGTTCAGGCCAACATGAACGACATCTTCCGCTGGTCTACCGTGAAGGCAGAGCGAGGCATCGACTATCCTTTTGCCCGTACCGTGTCATTCTCAATAGGTGCAACATTCTAAACAGAACGCAATGAAAAGATATTATATACAATGATTTTAGCCTGCAGCACGATGATGGTATCGTGCGACAGCTGGTTGGAAGTGAAACCATACGACAAGATATCGGAGGGCGAGCTTCAGAAATCAGAAGAAGGCTACCAGAAAATGCTCAACGGTATCTACATCGACCTCAACAGCGATGCACTCTACGGTCAGTCGCTGTCGGTAGAGATGATTGAGGTGATGGGTGGTGCATACGCCATCGGTACCGACAACAGCGTATGGGGCAACTACAAAGACCTCTCCAACTACCAATATGGCACAGAATACTGGCGAAACCGCCTGGACCAGACCTGGAACAAGGCTTATGCGCTGATTCTGAACTGCAACAAGATTCTGGAAAGTATCGACCAGAACCAAGATCTCTTTACAGGCGGCAACTATTATGCCGTAAAGGGAGAAGCACTGGCACTGAGAGCGATGCTGCACTTCGACATGCTGCGCCTCTTCGGTCCGGTTTATGCCAAGGACAGCGAGAAGAAGGCGATACCTTATTATAATAAGCAGACAAACAGTCCGGAGCCTATCCTCACAGCCAAGGAGGTGGCAGAGAAGGTGGTTGCCGACCTGGAGGAAGCCCGCATCCTGCTTGCCAACGATCCGGTGAAGACAGAAGGAACCCTGATGAGCGGTTCACAGGACGGTACCAGCAACTTCATGCGCTACCGTGCTCTCCGACTCAACTTCTATGCCGTAGAGGCCCTTCTCGCACGTGTGAATCTCTATATGGGCAATAAGACCGAGGCGTTCAAGTATGCCACCGATGTCATCAAGACTGCCGACCAGGGCATCTTCCCATTCGTAGACAAGAGTCTGGTTATAGGTTCGCCAGCCGACCCTGACCGCATCTTCTCTTCAGAGGTTCTGTTTGCACTGACCAACACCAGCCGCAGCAAGATTCACAAGAATTTCTACGATCCGTCACGATTGCCAAACTATGTGTTCCGCATGGACGATAACCTGATGAGCAACATCGTGTATGGCGGTGCAGCGACAACCGGCGGCTATCAGGACGACTACCGTTACCGTGCCAACTGGATAGCAACAGGCAGCAACCGTTATTTCTACAAGTATAGCGATATGGTGGCTAACGGAAGCATCCAGAACACGATGATTCCGATGATACGTCTGGGTGAGATGTTCCTCATAGCAGCCGAGAGCCAGAGCGACGATCTGGCAAAGGAGTACAGTATGTCAACGCCCTGCGCAGAAACCGTGGTGTGGCAAACCTTCAGACCCTTACTCCTGATTTACTGAAGTATGAGTACATCCGCGAGTTGTATGGCGAAGGCCAGCTGTTCTATCTCTACAAGCGATTGAACAGCGACATCATCACCTCTTCTAACGCGAACAAGAATCCAAAGGCAAGCGACCTCATCTTCGTGGTTCCACTACCTGACTCTGAGACAGAGAACTAGTTAATAGTTTACAGTTTAGAGTTTATAGTTAAGACTAATTATATACGATTTTTATATGAAATATCAGATAAAGACTCTATTGATTGGAGCGATGACAGCCCTATCTCTAGGCTCATGCAGCGAACAGGAACCAGATGTTTTTCAGAACATTAACGGCGTTTACCTGAACAATCGCTCCAACACCAATATCCTGCAGGCAAACACCAATGTGACCTTTGTCTATCAGAAAGGCGATGAGATGCAGGTGCCTGTCAAGATACAGCTGGTAGGCCGTCCTACAGACCACCCTCGCGAGATAGCCCTAATGGTTAGCTCGGAGGATGCACAGAAAGGCACAGACTACATCCTGCCGGAAAAGGCTGAGATGCCGGCGGGCGAAACCGTACTGGAATATATGATTACGCTGAAACGTACTGCCATCCTGAAAACTCAGGAGAAGCATATACAGGTAAGTCTGCAGCCTAACGAGAACTTCACTCTTCCTGTTACCGAAGAGACGACAGCCAACGGCGATGTGGTTTCTACCCTTTCTTATCAGATTATCTTCTCTGACAAGTTTACCACGGCACCAAAGGCATGGAAGACCGATCTGCTCGGCGATTTCACCCAGCAGAAGTTCGAACTGGCTTGCAAGGTACTCGACCTGGACCCAGCCGATTTCAACGACGATTCAAAGATGACGCTTGCCATGCAGAGCTATGTAAGTTCTGAGATGCAGAGCTATGTGAGAGAGCAGCAGAAACTTCGCAACAACGGCGAAGCATACGATGCTGATGCATTCGATGCAAAGGGCAATGCGCTGATTTTCTATGGAGAATAAAAAAAAACTGGAAGATTATGAGAAATTATAAAATAATGGCAGCAGCTCTGATGATGGCTACGATGATGGCAGGATGCTCGCAAGATGAGGGCAACTACGATTATCACAGTCTGAACGAGCCTACTATCACCGGCGTGCCTGAGACCATCTCGGTACTCACCCATGCCAACATCGACCTCGACCCGAATCTGGGCGATAACATCACCGACCTCGATGCCTACAACTACGAGTGGAAGGTCATCAATAAGTCGGGCGACAACGAGGTGACCGTGCTTGGCAACGAAAAACATCTCGTGCAGGAAATGACGCTTCCTGCAGGAGAATATACCCTCTACTTCACGGCAACAGAGAAGAAGACCGGACTCTTCTGGCAGCAGAGCTATACACTCACCGTGAGCGATACCTCTTCAGAAGGCTGGATGGTGCTCTGTGATGTGAACGGCAAGACCCGTCTCGACATGATATCGAAGATTACAGGAAAGACCTATCTCGACATTCTCAAGAGCAGCGGAATGCCTGAGTTGAATCATCCATACAGCATCCAGTATGCGCCAAACAGCGGCCATTCCGACTCTCCTTTCTATCTCTTTACTGCCGACGGAGCCACCCGTCTGTCAAAGAACAGTTTTGTATGGCAGAAGGATTACGACTTCAAGTACGAGGTAGCCAAGCAGACCAATCTAAAGCCACAGAGCATGGTATGCGACCAGAGCGGCATAATGAGAATGATTGTGAGCGACGGCTATGCATATTCGGCATCCAACATGGGTATCCAGGAACTTTTCGCTGCCGTCAACAAGCAGCCTGTTCTTGCACCAGCTGTAGGAGCCAACATCGGAGCATCCTCTTACGCATCCATCTATCTGCTTTATGATAATGTGAACAAGTGCTTCATGTCCTGCTGTCCATTCCTGCCGGGCCTTTCGCTCTCTGATGTTTCCTATCACAGCATGAAGGATATGGAAGAGATTGCTACCGGATACAAGGGTTCGGATATGATAACCGGCAAAGCCTTCAGCGAATATCCTACCGGCAAGGATTTCGTCTATATGGAGAATACGAAATATGACCCGGGAAATGCCAAGATGGGCATCACATATACCATCCTGCGCAGCGGAAAGAAATATGAACTGTATGGCATCCAACTGGGTGATTTGCTCTGCTATGCCGACTGCACCTTTGCACTGGGTAAGGCTTACTACGGCGACTTGAGCGACTGCAAAGACATCGCCAATGCCTCTTGCTTCGCCTTCAGTTCGCAAAAGGACTACATGTATTATGCTGTAGGCGGTACCGTTTATCGCGTGAACCTCTCGGAGAAACCATTGAAGGCAGAGCGCCAGTTCAGTTTCAACGGCGAAACCATCACGATGATGAAGTTTAATTTCTATCAGAATTCAGCTTCAGCCCATGATTACGATCTCATCGTAGGTTCAGAGAACAGCAATGGTTCGGGTACACTCCGCATCTACGACGGCATGAGCGCAGAGGGCAATTTCTCTAAGGTTACACCTACCAGCTATTCAGGCTTCGGCAAGATAGTAGATGCTACTTACCGTGAGCGTACCAACTAATTATCAACTTTAAAAAAGAAAGTAAAAATGAAGAATAGAATATTTTCATTGCTTCTGTTCCTGCTGGCTGCAGTGAACATACACGCCGCTGAGGGCATCACCATTAGATTTGACGTCAAGAATCCAGTGCTCTCCAATGTGGTACTCGTTTACCACATGAGCGTCAACGATTTTCCACTGACCGACGGGAAGGCTACCGTGCAGCTCGACGGCATGGATGCTCTCTACGCCAACGTTTATTATGGCGAGAAGACAAAGAACGTATATCTGCAGAAAGGCGATGATGTAACCATCTCGTTTGATGCCAACGATTTCGACAACACTTTCGCCGTAATGGGCGGCAACGAGAAGGCTATCGATTACTTGAACAAGATTCAGTTAACCGGCTTGCCTAATGAGGCTTACATCCAGCCTTGGAGCGAGTTTAAGGCTACGGTTGACAAGAAGATTGCTTCGATGAAACGCCTGCTGAAGGCACGCAAGTTTGCTGTCGACGACAAATTCCTCAAGATGGAAGAAGGCAGAATCACCTACTTCTATGCCAATGCCTTCCTGATGTATCCAGTAAGTCATACTTATCTCACTCAGGATACCACTTTGGTATTGGGTAAAGACTATTACGATACCCTACGCCAGTATGTGAAGGAGGATGATGATCTCGTCGACAACGATGAGTATCGCAACTATATGATTGAGACAGCCCACGTATTTGATGAAGCGGGAAAGAACATCCGCCAATTCTATCCTAAGGTGCTTGCAGAGATGAGCTATATCGGCGAGAATACGAAGAGCGACAAGGTGCGCGAATCGCTGATTCATTTCCTGGCTTTCACCTATGTTGAAGGTAATGGCGTGGAGAACATCACCGATCTGCAGAATCTGTACTATAGCTATGTTACATCGCCTCGCCTGAATGACATCTTCAAGAAGGCATGTGCCAAATGGGACAAGGCGGCTGTGGGCCGTCCATCACCTATGTTCAAGGGTGTGGATGTAAACGGCAAGGAGATGACGCTCCGTGATTTCCGTGGCAAGTACATATATATAGATATGTGGGCTACCTGGTGCGGACCATGCCAGAAAGAGTTGCCATTCCTCAAGAAACTGGAAGAGAAGTTCAAGGGCAGAAACATCGTTTTCGTAGGTCTTTCTATCGACCAGGACAAGGCGAAGTGGGCTGCCAGGGTGAAGAGCGGTGCACTGAGCGGTACCCAACTTTATATCGGTAAGGGCAGCAAGTTCCAGAGCGATTACCGCATCAGCGGCATTCCTCGCTTCATCCTCCTCGATCCTAACGGCAGAATCGTGAATCCAGACATGACCCGTCCTTCAAGCGAGGACACAGAGAAGATTCTGAACAGTCAGCCTGGGTTGTAAGAATTAGAGTTTAAAAACAATATATTTATTCATTAATTAAAACACAGCACTATGAAAAATTGATTTCAATGATGTTGATGCTTTGTGCATTCATCACTTTCTCAGCGTGTTCGTCAGACGACGATGGTCCTACTAACCCAATAAGCAATGCAGTGGTTCCAACATCTGCAAAGATTGGTGCCGAGGTAACCGTACAGGGTAGCGGTTTCGCTGCTGGTCAGACTCTTTATCTCCAGCCTGAGCAGGGTACTGAGGTTAACACCAATGCCAAGATGTCTGCTAACGGTGCAACCTTCACCATTCCTTACACCATGACTGAAGGTAAGGTAAACGTAGTATTGAAGACAGGTAATGATAGCTGGACATTGGGCAGCATGACTCTTCTTGCAGCCGACAACCCAATCTCTACCTTGTCATTGCCAGGCGAGATGGGTATTGGCGAGGAAGTAACCCCTACCCAGATCGGTTTTGCTCAGGGCGACAAGATTGTAGTTGGTGACAAGACATTAGAGACAACAGTTACAACTGA
>SCPO01000287.1_pt1 | contig 22206 bp, 20 predicted proteins | sample 6106821 | NCBI WGS metagenome assembly SCPO01 (sample SAMN10720448, study PRJNA508395) | human gut metagenome | isolation source: Participant 2 stool, 0 month | host: Homo sapiens | collected 2017 | reverse complement strand
CCTCGACCGCCGACCGGAAAAGCCATGACGGATTTCTGCTGCCGCAGCGGCGTCAAGCTCATCGCTTACGGCACGGTCGCCGGGGCTTTCTTTCTGACAAGTGGCTCGGCAAACCTGAACCCGACCTTCAGAGCCTCGAAAACCGTTCTCTCGTCAAATACTTGCTGGTCATTGAGGATACGCTCGGCTGGGCGGGTTATCAGAAACTCCTCGAACGCCTTGCTGCTTTGGGCAAATCGACTGGGCTTTCAATTGCCGGTCTGTCGTCTCTACACCATCGGTAAGCCCGAAGCCGCAGCGGCAGTGGTGGGAACGCGCAACAGCCGTCATGTTGCCGACACCTGCCGACTCATCGGGAAGACCTTCCCGAAGACGCACGCCGAGATGGATGAGTTCCTTAAGCTCTTCCCGCAGATCGAAGGGGACTGCTTTGATATTGAACGCCAGCCCGGTTCGCGCCATATTGCCATCATGCGCATGAATCTCGTCGACAGCACAACGGGCAAATAAAAGGGCTGCCGCGCTTGATCATTTGACAAACGCTCATGCACCCTAAGGATGCATGAGCGTTCCATTCACTCCTCTCCCGCTGAGAAGCTGAAACGAGGCGGAGACAGTTTCTCTGCTGCCCTTTCGGGGCAGCAGCGGTCAGCCCTGGCGAGCATTGATGCCGTCAATGAGTCCGGGCAGTTCGCTCAGCGAATCAATCACAAAATCAGCGCCGGCCGCCAAGAGGACTGAACGAGTACGGATGCGTGCCGCAGCTTTTTCCGCATCCGTGAGCGCGCTGAATTCAGCGTGCGAAAGTCCCATGACGGATGAACCTTCGATGACGCCGACAGCCCAGACGCCGGCGGCACGCGCCTCTTCAATGTCGCTCACCGTATCGCCGATTTTCACAACGGTACGCACGGCGGGGAGCTTCAGCAGGCGCATGTTCTCAAAAATCATGTAGGGCCAAGGACGCCCGAAACCGCCCGTCTCATCCGCCGTGACAAGGCAGTCCGGCGCATAACCCGCTTGACGCGCAGCCTCTTCGACCACATTCATCATCTCGCGGGTGTAGCCGGTGGTGCTGCCGATCTTCAGACCGCGGCTGCGCAGCTCCTTCACACAGTCAAGAACGCCGTCCTTCAGTTCACAGTGACGATCGAGCACAGCGAACAAAGCCGGCTCAAAGTCGTGATAAATCGCCTGCGCATCGCTTCAGGAGACCGTCCCCAGCGCTCTGTCCAGCGCGCTTTGACCGCGGGCATCGCCAGCATGGTGCGGATATGCTCAATTTTGAGTTTGCCCATCGGCGCCCGCGTCTCTTCGAGCGTCACATCAATGCCTGCCTTGCGAAAAGCCTCAGCGAACGCTGAAACCGGCGCAAAACAGCCAAAGTCAACCGTGGTGCCCGCCCAATCGAAAATAACGCCTTGAATGGTCTGCTTCATAATGATCTGCCTGAGATGGATGTTCAGAGTGATGCGAGATACCCGCGGAAAAGGCCGAGAATCTTCGGCACATCGTCACCGTGTATTTCGCCGATATTGCCCAGCCGGAAGCTCGGACGTTCCGTGAGTTTGCCCGGATAAATGACATATCCGCCGGCCTTGAGCACCGCATACATGTGCTTGAAATCGAAACCGGCCTGATCCGGATAAAGGAAAGTCGTGATGAAGGGCCCCTGCCGATCGGCTGCCACGTAGGCTTTAAAGCCCAGTTCGGCCATGCCTTCACGCAGCGCCTCATTGACCGCAGCATAGCGGGCATGCCGAGCTGCAATGCCGCCTTCGGCTTTGAGCTCCCGAAGCGCTTCATCAAATGCCGCCACGACATGCGTGGGAGAAGTGAACCGCCATTTGCCGTGATCCTTCTCGAGCGTTTCATACTGCGCAGTCAAATCGAGCGAAAGCGAACGCGCATTGCCTTTAGCGGCAAGCAGCACAAATTTGCGGGCAATGATGAAGGAAAAGCCCGGCACGCCCTGAATGCACTTATTGGCCGAGGAAACCAAAAAATCAATGCCGAGAGACTCCACCGGGATTTCCACCCCGCCGAAACTGCTCATGGCATCCACGATGAACAAGCGGTTTTTCGCCTTTACGACGCGGGCCACACTTTCGATGTCGTTGAGAATACCTGTCGTCGTTTCACTGTGCACCATCGAGACTATCGTCGTTTCGGGGTGCGCATCCAGCCACTCGGCAACTCTTTGAGCATCAGGCGTCTCATCCCAGCCGCAGTCAATGCGGTCAAACGGAATGCGGTGATAAGTCAGAATCTGGCACATGCGCTCTGAATAAGCGCCGTTGACAAGCACCAGTACGCGGTCGGCTGCACCCGGCACGCTTGAGAGAACAGATTCCACGCCGAAAGTGCCTGAGCCCTGCATCAGCACGACGCCGTACTCGGCAGGGTTTGCTTCGGCCAGTTCCAAGAGCGAAGCGCGAATGGATTCGGTCATTGCCTTGTAGTCGTCGTCCCAAGTGCAGCGGTCGACAAGCATGGCTTCACGGACGGCGAGCGTCGTAGTGAGCGGGCCGGGCGTTAAAAGTTTGTAGGTATTGGGATCAGTAATATTGGGCATTTGCATCATTCAAAATGCTGCGCATGAAAGCATGCGCCCGCAGTATTTTTTCTAGTGTTAGACACCCGAGGCACACCAGCCTCTGAAGGCTGCCCGCACGGGTGTTTTGAGACAAACCCCTCGATCAGACAGGTCTCGTCGAGGGGTTCGAACTGAAGAAGCGCGCTTTGTGAGTCTTTACTCACCCTTGACGAGCTTCTGGTGCTTCTGGAGGAGCTCCACAGTCAAGGCTTCAGGGAACTGCTTCGGATTGGCCGGTTTGTTTTCGGCCGATACCGTTTCACCCTTGTAGAGCGCCACCGGGTAGTACTGGAGCAGTTCCGGGCGAGCATTCTTGATGATCACTTCGACCACCTTCTGTGCATTCGGATTGGTCTTATCCCCTTTGTCGACAACTGCAGCCGCTTCAGTGAGCATGAAGTTGCCTTCCACCGGGTCAATAAAGTCAACCGGAAGTCCTTTGGCCTTGTCCGCTACGGCCTGATGACGAAGCCCGAAGCCTACAGCCACCTCACCCGCACGAATGAGTTTGAGCGGAGCGGAACCCGATTTCGTCAGATGCGCACCGGCATTCTTCTCAATCGCCTGAAGAATCTTCGCGCCCTCGGCTTCACCCTTATCGGCAATGACGGCCTGCGTCATCAGCCACGATGTGGAAGAACCCAGAATGTCCGGCACGGAAATATGACCGGCATAGATGGGCTGAGCAAGATCCTCAATGCGGGTGGGACGCGGGAGCTTATCCGCAGCGAGCACCTGAGTATTGATGAAGAGCGCTCCGCAGTTGCCGAGGATCGGCGCATAGTAATCCGGTGTCGGATTGATCGTGTCCGGCGTGAAGGCAAGCTTCTGGAAAAGTTTCTGGCTCTTCTGGAGACTGTCAAGATAGTAGGAAGCGGTGGTTACCACGTCGGCTTCAATATTCTTGCCTTCGGCGGCGAGCTTGCCGCCGAGTTCGGAGGTGCCCAGCCCCTGAATCTTATAGAGCCCCTTCATGCCGTTGGCATCCAAGGCATTCTTCATCGCCTTTTGTGCCTCTTCGTCAGCATTCGAATAAATGATGACAGCCGCGGCCTCAGCCGCAGGGGCAGCTTTCTGCTCAGCGGGCTTTTCACCATTGCAGCCGGCAAGCAGAGATACTGCGGCGGCAGCAGCCGCGAGAGTGAACATTTGCTTCATTTTTATATCCAATACAAGTAAATGACAAATAAGAGAGGTGTATGAATTTCATGCCGCTGAGGAGTCGGTCACTGCGGGAGTGCGTTCAGCAGCAAGCGTTATGAACGAGTTGAGCCGGCCTTTTGGTCAGTGCGCGAGCACTCTGCCAACTTGTCGAGAATGAGTTTTGCGGCGACGTTTGTCACGAATACCAAGAGCGACAGCACGAAGATCGCGTCAAACCGCTCGTAATAGGAAAATTCCTTGATCTTCGTGGTCAGAAGCATCGTCGACGTGCCGCAGAGGAAGACCACCGCTGAAATGGTCACCATTGAATTGATGAAATAGAGTTCAAACATTTCAATGAGCGTCGCCCGCGCATTCGGGAGCACCACACGGCGGATCGTCTGAATCCAGGTGTCACCCATCAGCAGTCCCGTGGTCTCCCATCCTGCATTCATGCGTGAGAGCGCTGCCGTCCCCATCAGGTAAGGCGAAGCAAAGAAGTGCACCAGATTCGCGAGGATCAGAATGGCGATCGTGTTCTGCAGAATCGTGCCTGAGAACGCGAAGAGGAAGCCCACGCCAATCACCATGCCCGGCAAAGTACTCGTCATCATGGCCAATCCATCCATGGCGGAACGACAGACGCGAGGCAGCTTGGAGCGCGCCTGAATGAGCGCCGCAGCAAAGGAGATAAACGTACCGATGGCCGCGGAAGCAGCTGCCACGCCGATCGAACGGAGATAGATCCCGCCGATATCGTCTTCGCCCAAAATGTCGATGAAATGCTGAATCGTGAAGTTCGGCTTATAAGGCCAGTTCTCAACAAAGGGCACGATGAACATCACGGCAAAGATGCAGAGCAGCACTGCCGCCAATCCCGCATAGAAGAGGAGAAATGCTCCGTCTCTTGCGGCTGACGGCATGAGCATTGGCCGCACAATGTCCGTACTGCGGAAATTGAGTTTTTCGCTCCACCGCAGCAAAGCCACCGCACCGACTGCCGGCACCATCATCGATATCGCCACCACTGCGCCGCGGCCGAAATCCGGCACGGCACCCATCATCGTCGAATAGAGTTCGGTAGCGACCACTTCATATTGACCTGCAATGGAAATCGGAATGCCGAAATCCGTGAAGGCCAAGAAGAAGCCCAGCATGAAGGCGGAAACGCAGGCACCGGCGACCGGACGAAGCGCCGAAGTCCAAAAGCGTCTCAGGAAACCATCGCCCATCACGCGCGAGACGATTGCGTAGCGCGGATCGACGTAAATAAAGGCATTGCTGATGATCAAGAAAACGGGCGGCAGCAGGTAAGCCACATCAGCAATCAGCAGTCCCCAAAAACCGTAAATCGAAAACGGCGGCGGACCAAAGAACTGGCTGATAAGCCCCATACGGCCAAAGGAGTAAATGACGGCAAAGCCATAGGTGATCGAAGGCAGAAAGAGCGGCAGGAGCATCAGAATCCGCACCGCTTTCTTCACCCAAGCCGGCAGCTGTGAAATCACCAGACCGTAGGCAGCGAAGAAACCCAAAAGAGTAGCGACAGCCGCTGCGGCAGTACTCACCGCAAAGCTGTTGGCCATCATCGACCAGAAACCCGGGCGCATGACCACCGAGAGCCAGTTCGCGGCCGTCAGCGTGCCTTTCTCCAAAATCGACTGGCCAAAGATCAAGGCGAGCGGGACGCCTAAAAAGAGCGCGAAGAAAATCATTACCGCCCCATAGAGCACTCGGTAATGTCTGCGTTCATCCGTGCCGGCGCCCGTGAGGAACGCCGATACCCCCGCGAGCAGCGTACTGCCCGAAGACGCTGTCGTCATGGACGTCATCCTCTCAGCTCGCTGCCGGCATCAGCGACTGCTCGGCTGCGGGCTGCCCAAACAGTCGATAAATATTGTCGCGCTTGATCGTCAGCTGCGAAAGAATGAAGCGGCGAACGAAATCGTCCGCCGGCCGGTGCACAATGCCCTGAGGCGTATCGAACTGTGCAATTCGGCCGCCATTGATGATGAGCACCTTGTCCGAAAGCGTCAGCGCTTCTTCCGGATCATGCGTCACAATCAGCGTCGTGAGTTTGAGCTGCCGAGCAATGGTGCGGATGCGCTCTTTAATGGATTCTTTGATCAATCCGTCAAGCGCAGAAAGCGGCTCGTCAAGGAGCAGAAGGCGCGGCTTCATCACCAGCGTTCTCGCCAGCGCCACGCGCTGCTTCTGACCGCCGGAAAGCTCCTGCACGCGGCTTTTAAGATGCGGCTCGAGTCCCAATAAATGGATGAGATCGCGTACTTCTTCCGGAGTGGATCGGCCCGGACAATTCTTCAGACCGTAGACAATATTTTCTTCGGCATTGAGATTGGGAAAGAGCGCATAGTCCTGAAAGACAATATTGAAGCCGCGCTTTTCCATCGGAACGTTCGTCACATTCTCGCCGTCAACCAGAATGCGTCCGGAGGTTGCCGGCACCAGCCCTAGAATTAAATTCAAAAGCGTCGTCTTGCCGCAGCCGGACGGTCCCAAAATGGAGACGATGCTGCCTTTGGGGATGGCGAGTGAAATTTCAGAAAGAATGGACTTGTCGCCGTAGCGCTTAGCGATATTCTCGAGAACAAGCATGAACGTGTGAGGGATGAGCAAAACTAAACAGCTGTTATTTTCAGCACTCCATGTGACGAGGCTGTAACGCTCATCTGACGTCGTCATGAATATTTGATGACAGCTTGCCGACAGCAATGGCTCAAAAAAAACAGCGGCCTCAACGGGCCGCTGTTTTTTCTTCGGAGCAGACTTTGGTGCTATTGACGAACCTTGCGTATCGTCACAATCAGACCGCGGTCGCCGACCTCAACGGGCTGATCCATTTCGCCCTCCAGGTCACCCGGCTGCGGCATGAAATTGCCGGTCTTGGAGATGCGCGCACCCACCACCACAATCTTTGTGTTGGCAAGCGTCTCCGCCCCCATGGCCATGCGCATGGTTTCATTGAGTTCGAAGTTGTAGGGCAGATCCTTCACCTTCACTTTGGTGAACGCTACGGGCATGCGGCTTCCTGAAGCCGGGCGCGCGTAGATGAAGACCGTATCGTCGGGCGAGGTCTGATCTTTGAGCGCAGCGTCAAGCGTCACCGTACCGGCCACAGCGCTCATGGTCGCGGGCGATGCTGTCGGCACCGGCTCAACGGCCGTCGAAGAAGGCGCCGCCGCTGACTTGCCGCCGGCACCGCCGGCATTAGGCGAAACGGCCGAGATCGAGTCATTCACGCCGCCAAGACGCTTGGCTTCATTGATATTAGAAGCAATCTGATCGCGGTCGGGGAAGTCGGGCGGCACAACCTTGAGCAGACGCTCCCAATACTGCGCAGCCTGAGCATAACGTTCGCGGTCCCAAGACTGCATGGCCAGCAGCGCCAAGGCCTTCCACTGATTAGGATCCACTTTGAGGGCATCCTGCAGGAGCTTCTCGACTTCAGGCGTGATGACCTTGCCGTTGGCCGCAGCCATCATGTCGGCCATATCAGCCATGATGTCGGCATTGTTGGGCACCAGTGCATTCAACTTCTTGAAAGCCTCCACGGCATCATCGAAACGATTCATCGAGGCCGCCGTACGGGCAAGCAGGAACCAGCCCTGAGCATTTCTCGGATCTTCAGCCAATCGGGCTTTCAGGTCGTCGAGCATCTTCTGCATATCGCGCTGCGAGTGACCGCGCGAATTGGCACTCTGGCGCTCCATCATTTCGATAAAGGCCGGATCCATGGCCGTATAGCGGCCAAGCGCGTAGTAGGCGACTGCTGCAGAAGCCGGAATAACCACAAGAAGCACCACTGCGAGCACGCGCGGCATCATCATGCTGCGCCCGCTCTTGATTTCTTCTTCGTGCTTGGCTTCTTCCAAAACGCGGCGTTCAAGTTCGCTGCGCGTTTCTTCGTATTCATCCTGATCGATTCGACCAGCAGCACGCTCCGCCTCAAGGTCATTGGCCTGCTGCTGAAGGATAGCGAGCACCTGACTGCGGCGGTCACTTTCCGCTTTGGCCCGGGACCCGAACCAGAGCGGCAGGCAGACGGCCGCAACCGCTGCCACGCACATCAGTACACAGAGAATAATGAAAATCGTCACTTTCGATTACTCCTTGCGTCCGCTCAGGAGGTCATCGGCCATCGCCTTCTCCTGTGCCGTCAATGGCTTGACAGATTCCGCCACAAGGCGCTTGCGCCGGCGAAGGTTGATGTAGAAGGCACCAATGCCGATCAGGAACAGACAGAGCGGTCCAAGCCACAGAATTGCCGTGGAAAGTTTGAACGGCGGCTTGTAAAGCACAAAGTCCCCATAGCGGTCGACCATGTAGTCCACAATTTCCTGATTGGTTTTGCCGGCTTTGACTTGTTCGATCACTTGGTTGCGCAAGTCAACGGCAAGTTCCGCATTGGACTCCGCAATCGACTGATTCTGGCAGACGAGACAGCGCAGCTGCTCGGACACCTCAACGACGCGCTTGTGCGCCACCGGATCAAAGGCCGTCGGCGCAGCCTCACGCGGAGCCGCCTGAGCGGTCTGAGCGAGCGGCAGTGCGAGAAGCGCAGCGGCGCCTAAAGCTGCGGCGGCAAGAATGAAGCGTTTAATCATTTTTCCTTCTCCAGGATTTCGATAAGCGGCTTCACCTGAATGTTCCAAAGATCATCCAGAATCGGATAGCTCACCTTGGCGCGAATGACGCCCTTCTTGTCGATGATGAAGGTTTCCGGCACGCCCGTAACACCGAGATCGATGCCGACCTTGTTCTTCTCTTCGAAGATCACAACGTCATAGGGATTGCCTGTGTCTTCGAGCACCTGCCGACCGGCGCCGACCGTGTCCTTATAGAGGAAGCCCACAATCGGGGTCTTCAGGCCCGAGCGCTTCAGCCCGACAAGATAGGGGTGCTCCTCCTTGCAGGGCAGGCACCAGCTTGCCCAAACGTTAAGCATCCAGACTTTGCCCTTCATCTCTTCGGTGCTGAATTTCTGAGTCGGATCAAAGAGCGTCGGCAGTTCAAAAGTCGGCAGCGGCTTATTGATCAGCACGGAAGGCAGAGCGCGGGGATCGAGGTAGAGCCCCTTGAAGAGGAACCCCGCGAGCACCACGAAGATTGCAAACGGAATAAGGAATTTCGCTTTCATCATTTTCTGAGTTCTCCGAGACGATCAAACGGCTGGCGCTGCGCCGGCGCTGTTGGACTTGGCCGCATCCGCCGCCTTCTTTTCACGGCGGCGGCGATAACGGCGATCAAGCATCGCAAGCAGGCCGCCCACGCTCATGATGATGCAGCCGAACCAGATCCAAGTCACGAAAGGCTTCGAATACACGCGAACCACCCAGCCGCCGTCCGAACTCGGCACGCCCAGACTCACATACACGTCACCCGTAATGGAATGGCGAATGGCGGCCTCTGTCATCGGCATCGAATTGGAGCTGAAGTACTTGCGCTTTTCCGGATAAAGGTGCTGAAGTTCCTTGCCGTCCTTCGAGAGCGTGAAATCGCCTCGGTCGGCGGTGAAGTTGGCGCCGCGAGCGGAGCTCACACCATTGAAGGTGAAGGTATAGCCCGCAACATGCACGACGTCAGATTCAAACATGCGGACATCGCGCTCAGCCTGATAGCCCTTCACCAGCGCCACGCCGATGATGAACACTGCTACGCCGAAGTGTGCAAGGTGCATGCCCCACGTAGCACGCGTCATGCGGGTAAGACGACCGAAGATGCCGGTGCCGGCGGGGGCAAACTTCAGTTCGCCGCGGATTTCCTCAACGATGCCGCACATCACGAAGACAGCCAGCGTCGTGCCGGTAAAGACCCAGGTGCTCCAGGCGCCCATCAGAAGCGGAACGGCAATGCCGACCGCGATCGCCACCACAAAGCACCAGGCGAGGCGCTTCACGAGCGTCATGGGATCGGCTTCCTTCCAGCGTGCGATCGGCCCCACTGCCATCAGGAACACCAGCGGGAGCATCAGCGGACCGAAGACCGCATCAAAGTACGGAGGACCAACAGAAATCTTGCCGGCATTAAGCGCATCGAGGAAGAGCGGATAGAGCGTGCCCAAAAGGACGGCGCCCATCGCCACCACCAGCAGCACATTGTTGACGAGCAGCATGGATTCGCGCGAGATCAGTGCGAAGTTGCCGCCCAAACCCACCGTTGGCGCACGCCAAGCGAAAAGCAGGAACGAAAGCCCGATCACCAGAATCAGGAAAGCCAGAATAAAGAGGCCGCGTTCCGGATCCGTAGCAAACGCATGCACCGACGTGAGAACACCGGAACGGACGAGGAAGGTCCCCAAGAGCGAGAGTGAGAACGTGATGATCGCCAAGAGCACTGTCCAAATACGGAAGCAGCCGCGCTTTTCAGTTACTGCAAGCGAGTGAATCAGTGCCGTACCCGTGAGCCAGGGCATGAAGGACGAGTTTTCGACCGGGTCCCAGAACCACCAGCCGCCCCAGCCGAGTTCGTAGTAGGCCCAGTAGGAACCGAGCGCAATACCGAGCGTGAGCAAAATCCAGGCGGCCGTCGTCCAAGGACGCATCCAACGCGCCCAGGCCGCATCAAGACGTCCGGAAAGGAGCGCAGCAATCGCAAAGGCGAAGGGAACCGAGAAACCCACGTAGCCCAAATAAAGCAGCGGCGGATGGAAGACCATCCCCGGATCCTGCAGGAGCGGATTCAAGTCTGCACCTTCGGCCGGTGCCGGGAAGATTCGCAGGAACGGATTGGAGGTAAAGAGCATGAAGAGCAGGAACCCCATGCCGACAAGCCCCATGACGCCCGTCACGCGAGCCACCATATCCTCAGGGAGCTTCCTCGCCGAGAATGCAACTGCAGCTCCCCACCAGCCAAGCGTTACCGTCCAGAAGAGAATCGAGCCTTCATGAGAACCCCAAGTCGCTGCGACTTTGTAGTACCAGGGCAGCATCGAGTTGGAGTTGTTGGCAACGTTGAGCACGCTGAAGTCGGAAATATAAAACGAGTACGCAAGGCACCCGAAGGCGATCGTGCCGAATAATGCGTTGGCTGCAGCCGCAGGCCGCGCCACTGCCATGAGCGGACCGCTGCCGCGGGCTGCGCCCACGAGCGGCAGAACGCCCTGGACAATGCTGAGCGCAAGGCACAGGATCAGTGCGAAGTGACCAATCTCAGGTATCACTTGATTTCTCCGTTGTTGACATACCGGGATGCTCTGTTGCAGAGCCTCGCTCGGTCATCGGCTTCTTCTAATGTAAATGGACGGGCCTTCTATGGTGTCCGCCGCTGGTGAAGGCGCTGCGCAGTTCGTTCTTTGCCGTTGTTCCGAGTCAAACGACGCAGAGCAGCTTCGCAGCGCGAAGAATAATGTCCCTTAATCCTTACGGATGGTTGGCCGGCATCGGAGCGCCCGATTTGACCGCCTCGGCGTGGCTCTTCGAGTCCATGCCCTGAGCGTGAGCCTTGGCTACGCCGGCCTTATGCGCATCTTCGAGCGCTTTGGCGGCCTCAGGCGGCATGTAGTTTTCGTCATGCTTAGCGAGCACTTCACTCGCGACAAACACACCGGCTTCGTTGAGTTTGCCCTGCGCAACAACGCCCTGCTCTTCGGCAAAGAGGTCGGGCAGAATGCCCTTATATTCGACATTAACCGTCTGCGCCGTATCGGTGATACGGAAGTGAACGGTTACGCCGTCCTTTTCCCGAACGACTGAATTCTTCTCAACCACGCCGCCCAGTCGGAACGTGCGGCCCACAGGCGCTTCTTTAGCGGCTACCTGAGTGGGTGAGAAAAAGAAGACCAGATTTTCGTTAAAGGCCTGCAGTGCCATGAAGATGCCTGCGCAGAGCACTACGGCGGCTGCGCCGATCAAGGCAAGTTTTTTAGTTTTGGCGTTCATGTGATTTTCCTTGGGGTCTCAATCGCAGGGGGATCAGCTTTCCAGCGTCGACTGCGCTGCACGTGCTTCGCGCATGATGCGCCGACAGATCGCTCGGCGGCGAGTTACCAGCCCGTAAAGCTCAAACAGAACACCGAGCACAAATGCGCCGTATGCGCACCAAACGTAGTAACCGTGGCCGTTCATGTAAATGAAGTCAGCCAGAGAGTTCCAGTTGTTCATAATTTCCCCTCCAGCGCAGCCTTCTGCGCCCAATCGCTCTTGCGTTCGCGTTCAAGAATCATCGTACGAGTCCGCGAAAGCACGACGGCTGCGCCGTAAAGCGTGCCGGCAGCCAGCATGATGAAAATGGTGTTGAGCATGATCGGTGCAATCGAAGAGCCGCTCGAAGTGATGGAGGCTCCCTGATGCAGAGTGTTCCACCAACGCACCGAGAAGTAGATAATCGGGACGTTCACGGCGCCGACGATGGAAATGACGCTCGCAGCCTGATCAGCGCGGCGCTTATCGTCAATGGCCGAATGGAGCGCAATAAAGCCGAGATAGAGGAAGAAGAGAATCAGCATGGATGTCAGGCGAGCATCCCACACCCAGTATGTGCCCCACGTCGGCCGTCCCCAGAATGCACCCGAAAAAAGCGCAATAAAGCCCATGAGGGCGCCGGTCGGCGCCATCGCCTGCGCCAGAATGAAAGCAAGTCGGGAGTTTTTAAGCAGTCCCACGATGCTCGCAACGGCCATCAGCAGGTAAAGCGACATGGCCAGCCAGGCCGCAGGAATGTGAATAAAAATAATGCGGTAAGAGTTGCCTTGACGCGCCTCAATCGGGCAGACGAAGAACCCGAGATAAACGCCGACGATAAAGAGCACCAGTGCTGCGTACTATAAACCATGGAATAAGCTTCCCGGCCTTGCGATAGAAGCCTTCCAATGTAATTGAAGTGCTCATCAGGTTCTGTTCTCCTGCGATGGATTATTTTTGTTCTGAATAATGAAGGTTTACTGTTCGGCAATCCGCAGCGCCGCAGCCACTGCAAAAGGCGCCAGTGCGAGTGCAAAGAGCGAAAGCCCGCCGACGATCATGAAGTGAGAAGCCGGTGAGAGACTCATAGCAGCGGCAGTTGCCGCTCCCGAACCGAAAATGAGGACGGGAATATAAAGCGGAAGCACGAGAAGCGACGTCAGGACGCCGCCGGCACGAAGTCCGAGCGTCAGCGCAGCGCCGACCGCACCAACGAGAGAGAGCACCGGCGTACCGATCAGGAGACTCGCTACCATGACGAGCGTCACATCGAGCTCCAAGTCGAACATCACCCCGAAAATGGTCGCAAAGATGGTCATGGGCACCCCCGTAACGATCCAATGCGCGGCTACCTTAGCCACCACAATGACCGGTACCGGCTCTGCAGCCACGAGCATCTGCTCGAGCGTGCCGTCCTCATGGTCGGTCGCAAACATGCGCGGGAGCGAAAGGAGTGCCGCGAGAAGCGCCGCAACCCAAACCACGCCCGGGGCGATGCTGCGCAGGATATTGGTTTCCGCACCGACGCCCAAAGGCACGAGCGTTACAACCACCGCAAAAAAGAAGATCACCTGAGCGAGGTCAGACTTGCGGCGAAGTGAGAGCGTCAGATCGCGTTTCAGAATCGTCATGAAGAGATTAAACATCTTGGCGTCTCCTCTCTTCAGTCCCGGGCAGCGCTTTCGGCTTCAGCAGCTGCCGCATCCGCCATTGCCCGCTCAACCGCCGATCGGCGCTTGGGAGCCCAACGCTCCGGTTCAATGACAAAGAGGTGCTTCGGATCCACCGGCACTTCCTGATGCGTCACCAGCATGACCACGCCGCCCTCGGCAACATGCTTGGAAACCAAGTCCGCCAGCCGGGCGACACCCTTGACGTCGAGCGCAGTAAAGGGCTCATCCAGAATCCAAAGCGGCACAGATTCTGAAAGCCAAAGACGCGCCAGCGCAACGCGTCTGCGCTGTCCCTGCGAGAGCTGGCCGGCAGGAACGTCTTCGTAGTCTGAGAGGCCCACGGCTGCCAATGCTGCGCGAGCAGCTTCGGGCGTGCAGCTCAGCGAAGCAATGCGCGCATTGATGAGGACGTTCTCCATCACGGAAAGATCATCCTTCACGCCGTTGCGGTGGCCGATATAGCAGAGCTCGCGCCAGAAATCCTGAGCCGCCTTGAGAATCGGTTCGCCGCGCCAGAAGATCTCACCTTCGGCCGGCCGCATCAGTCCCGTCAAGAGACGCAAAAGCGTGGTTTTTCCCGCCCCGTTTGATCCCGCAATGCGGACCAGCGAACCCGGAGCCACAGTGAACGACATGCCCGTAAAGAGCGTACGTTCGCCGCGCTCGCAGGTCAGTCCGCGAACTTCAATAAGAGGCTGGGTAATCGAGCTTGGGGTTGTCATGAGCGGCGTTCTTTGCGTCCAGAGCCTAAGGACGCTTGAGTTCTATTTTGCGGGGCAGTTTAGGAACCGCAAATTAAGGCCGCCTTACAGAAATTACAGCCTGTGACTGTATGCAATCTATTGATTGATTTGATTATTTTTATCTTCAGCCAACACATTGATTTGTATTCATTCGCATGGTTTGGGAGCCCGTTCCTAAAGGAGCAGTGCCGAGGCTGAGAAAAGCGCTCCGAGTCTTAACCTATCCGTCGCTCATTCATGCCCATTCATATAATGTGAAGGTTTTCTTTTTCCGCCGTCTTCACGGTGAACTTATTCATGCTCCTCATGCCCCGCCAGTCTTCTGTTGCCCTTTTTCTTTGCGCCTCTGCCGGTGCTGCCCTCTTGCTTTCGGGCTGTTCCTCTGCGACTCAAGAGCTTGAAAAGGCCTTCGACAGCCGCGTCAATATTGAACCGGTCGTCGGGTCTATCTGGCGCATTTCGGCGGAACGCCCGAAGGTTGAATCTTCTGCCCGCATCGCCGACTTCGTTTACGAGCGCGCCAAGGCCTTCTGCACCGACAAGGGCATGGGCATGATGCCGCTCACGGGTTCCTCATCGGCAGCCTCAGCCGACGGTCAGCCTGCCAAGGCTTGGCTCGAGTTCCGCTGCGCCAGCCCCGAAAAGGTCGAGCGGGAATATAAGGGCATTACACTGCATTTTGATGAACTGCTCGGCGACGACGGCAAAAAGAAGAAAAATTAATTCGCCGCTCAACTTTTGCTTTGATGAGCACGAAAGCGATTAATCAGCGAAAGCAGACTGTTCCCGCTGCTGATGAACAGTCTGCGCCTGCGCCTTGGGACAACGCCTCAGCTGATGCTGAAGCGGCTTCCCGCAGTGCGGTCCCCGATGTACGAACCTTCAATCCCAGCGAAGAAGTTCGTACGCTCCCGCATCTGCCGGGCTGCTATCGCTACTTCGGCGCTGATGGCACCTGCCTATACGTCGGCAAGGCCAGAGACCTGAAAAACCGCGTTTCCTCATACTTTCGCAAAACCGGACTCTCCCCGCGCATAGCGCTGATGGTGAGCCGCATTGCGCGGATTGAAACCACCGTTACGCGTTCCGAAGCCGAAGCGCTCCTGCTTGAGAACAATCTCATCAAGACGCTTAAGCCGCACTACAACATCCGTCTGCGCGACGACGCGAGCTACCCTTACATCCGCATTGGCGCGGGCGATTTCCCTCGTCTTTCCTATTACCGTGGCGGCGTCGATAAACGGTCGAAATTTTTCGGACCGTACCCAAGTTCGAGTGCGGCGCGAACCGCCATCGAAATGCTGCAAAAAGCTTTTCAGCTGCGCACCTGCGAAGAATCCGTTTTTAAAAACAGATCACGCCCCTGTCTTTTGGGACAGATCGGACGCTGTACGGCACCCTGCTGCGGACTTATCACCAAAGAGGCTTATGCGGCAGATTGTCGTCGTGCTGAACAGTTTCTCGAAGGCCGCTCCATTGACGTACTCAACGATCTGGAAAAACGCATGTGGGCTGCTTCGGATGCCTGGCAGTTTGAAGAAGCCGCCCATCTGCGCGACCGCATCGCCGCGCTCACTCAAATGCGCCATCAGCAGGCCATTGAGACAACAGGCGGAGATGTTGACGCCGACATCGTGGCGGCATCGATAGGTCAGGGCATTGTCTGTGTGAATCTCGCCATGGTGCGCGGCGGCCGCTAGGCGATCGCGCCATATTTCCTAAAGCCGGCGACCGAGCACCGACCGCTCAGGATCTGATGCCCTCGAAGGGTGAAGTCATTGAAGCCTTTGTCAGTCAGCACTACGCCGAACTTCCCATTCCGGCCCTGTTGATCGTTGAACCTGATCCTGCCGATCCGGAGCTGCCGGCCCGCTTGTCATCACTGCTCACGGATCTTGCCGGCCGCCGCGTACCCGTTGTCAGCGAACCGCAGGAAACACGCCGGCGCTGGCTTGAGATGTGCATACAGGGGGCGCAGATAGCGCTTGCCCGAAGACTGGCCGAATCCGGCACTCAAACCGCGCGCCTCAATGATTTGATGGCGGTGCTCGGTCCTGCATTTGCACCGAAGAATGACGATCCCATGGAATTCTCCGTCGAATGCTTTGACATCTCTCATACACAGGGCGAAGCTACACAAGCATCCTGCGTAGTTTTCCGAGAGGGCCGCATGCAGTCGTCGCTCTACCGGCGATTCAATATAGCGGGCATTGAACCCGGCGACGACTATGCTGCAATGAAGCAAGTGCTTGCTCGCAGATATGCGCCTGCAGCACGCGGAGAAGCAGAGCTTCCGACAGTTGTATTAATTGACGGCGGCCGCGGCCAGGTGGAGATGGCCCGAGAAGTTTTCGAAGATCTCGGACTCGATGTCGGCGCAATCGTTGGGGTAGCCAAGGGCGAAGGGCGCAAAACCGGTCTTGAGACACTCGTCTTCCCAGTCATCGACGGTCATCGACGCGAACCGCTCATTTTGGGCGAAATGTCTCGAGCACTGATGCTCATCGCCGAAATTCGCGACGAAGCCCACCGATTTGCGATTACAGGCATGCGGGCCAAGCGCGCTAAGACTCGAAATACATCTAAATTAGAGGATTTGTCCGGCGTCGGACCCAAACGCCGCGCTAAACTACTCGGGCACTTCGGCGGCATGAAGCAGCTCAAAAATGCTTCAGCTGAAGATATTGCTCAAGTGCCCGGCATTTCTCGCAAACTTGCCGAACAAATCTATAGTCAGCTGCATACGGCAGTCCCGGCGAATACGGGCGCCGCTCTGTCAACCGAATCAGGCGAGCAGCCCTGATTAAGAATTCTTAATTATTTCAACCCATTCCAGGCCCAACGGCAAAATAATGAAGCTCAAGCCGAAATCAACGTCCCTATGGTCCTCACGTGGCTGCGCATTGCGCTGATCCCCGTGGTTCTCGGCGTTTTCTATATCCCTGAAACATGGCTTGCGCCGCATTGGGTCAACGTCATCGCCTGCGTCACATTTGTTGTCGCCGCCGTGACAGATGCGCTCGACGGATTCCTGGCCAGACGCTACGAAGGCTGGGCTACCCGCATGGGCGCATTCCTTGATCCGATTGCCGACAAGCTTGTTGTGTCAGCAGCCCTGGTGGCTCTGGTCGGGCTAGATCGTCTCGACATGGCCGTTGCAATGATCATTATCGGACGCGAAATCACGGTGACCGGCATTCGCGAATGGATGGCCAAGATCGGTGAATCCGGCCGCGTCAAAGTCAATTGGTACGGCAAAACAAAGACGATTGCACAGATGACGGCTATCCCTTGTCTTCTTTGGAACGACCCGATCTTCGGCATCGATATTGCCTTGATCGGGACGGGACTCATCTGGCTGGCGGCGGTGCTGACGATTTATTCGATGTATGTCTATCTTTCAGCCGCAGTTCCCTTCTTTGATGAAGAACGTGCCCGCCGAGCAGCCGAACGTCAGGCGGCCGTCCTCAAGGCAAGCGCAGAATTTAAACATCAGTAAACCGTTTGAACGCCGACAAGTAAGAATCAGAACACATATATTGAAGGTGCGCCTGACGCGATTCGCCGAGCGCACCTTTTTCTTTTTCTAAGATTCCTTCCATTCTTGTCTGCGGAGACCGATCCTATGGCCGCTCAGCGAAACGTCCAGAAAAAGAAGTCCAAGCGCAAAAACACCCGCCGACAAAATCAGGACGGCCATCCGCGCTCGGGAGCGCCTTTCCTTAAAGAAGCGCCTTTATCTTCTGCGGTTGCCGAAGCTCTGACAGCAGAAGCTGCCGCGCCGATTGACAACGGCGCTTCGGAGCAGCCGGAAGCATCGGTGCCAAAGGAATGCCTGACATCCGACGCATCAGCGCAAACGAAGGCAAAACCGGCGGCATTGCCCGCCGCTGCGGAACGGCCTGCGGAAACGGCTGCTGTGGAGCCCTCTGAAGAAGAAAAAGCGGATCGGCGCTCTGCAATCGTCTCTTCTCCAGAGACGGATCTGACCGAGGGCGTAGACGCTGTCTCTGGCGCCGCCCCGAGCATTGCGCCCTCAGCGGCGCCGAACTTCGTCCTAGGGGCGGCAACGCCGCCGCCGGAAACGGCTGTCGAACGCAAAACGAGAACGGCCGAGACCAACCCAAATGCTCCGGCACCTGCAGAAACACCGACCGTTTCCGCGGAACCGTCTCCGCTTACGGCAGCGAACGCAGAAAAAGACACTGCTGACGAAGAGGGCGCTCCGTCTGCTGCGGACTTAGACCATGCTCGATCACTTCGCCCCTTCGGGATGATCATCGGGAGCTGGGCAATCCTTCTGCTCTCGGGCGCACTGCTTGCATTTGCAGCTGCAAATTGGACCGCCTGGTCCGATACGCTGCGGCTCACGATCTTTGGCGGCGCCGCACTGCTGAGTTTCCTGCCGACCGTTTGCTGCAAATACATCCATCGCACGCTGCAGGACTGCTCTGCAGCATTGGGCGGTCTGCTCACGGCACTGCTCCTCGTTGTTATCGGGCAAACCTGGCAGACCGGAGACGATGCCGCGAGCCTGCTCCTTGGTCTCTCAGCCATTCTGACGCCCTGGCTGCTGGTTATCCGGCGGCCGCTCATATTTACGCTCTGGTACGCCGCCTTGGCGATCGGTTTGGGGCTCAAGGGCTTTGAGCGCTTTGGCGAAGCCCCTGATATCTTCACGCCGATGCTGCTTGCCGCGGTTTTTGCCTCGACGGCTGCCGTGGCGCTTGGTCTGAGTCTACGGCTGCGGCCAAGTCCGGGACTTCGTGCCTCAGCGCTCCTCCCAGCGCTTAATTTCTCAGTGCTCCTCGGTCTGCTGCCGCCAGTCGCCTTCGCCCTGGATAATGCCGGGCTTGAATCGCTTGCCGGTCTGGCACTGCTTTTTCTTGCCGGCGCACTGATCGGCTCTGCAGCACTCTGGAGCTCACGGCTGCCGGAACTTCGTGCGTTGGCGATGCTGACATTAGTCGGGTGGGGCAACGCACTCCTCATCCTATTCATGCACCCGTATCTGGGCCATCTTTCGAGCGCCAGTCTCGGATATGCCCTCACGCTCCTCAACGGCCTAGTCTGTCTCGCCGGGACCTTGAGCGCGGCTCGTTTTTCCCGTCGGCGGACAATGCATGCGAAGGCTCAAGACGCACCATCACGGCCCGACACGGATCCTGAAAAACCCTGCGAAGCTTCTCATTCGCTCCGAGCCTCTCTGGAAAAAGCCGCGGCGTCAGCCCCATCGATTGCGGCTGGCATTCTCGGCGCGCTCGCGATTACGTTGGCGATATCGACGCTCCTCATGTTCGATGTCAGCACCTTTTTCGTTGAGGTTCTCTTTCTGGTCATCGGTCTGACGCTGGGAGGCTGGGCGGCAGTACAGGCTCGGCGCGCGCAGAAAACCAATGCCGTCAAGGTATTGACGGCCTCTGGCATCACACTGCAGACTGCGGGACTGCTCTTTGCCGCTGTCGGCTGGCTGATGCTTGCTTCTGATTTGAGCGGACAAAGACCATGGACAATGATCATGCCGGCGGCAGCACTCCTGTGCGCCTGGCTTTTCCCCTGGCGAGCGGTGCTTTTTGCTGCGCTCCTCTCTCCGCTTTACGTCAATATGCCGCTCCCCGGCGCCGTTGCCTGGAGCGATGTGCTCTTCCTGCTCACGCTCCTCACGGGATTAAGCGTGCTTTTCGGAAAGTCTGCCGCGCAGCGCGCTGAAGCCCTGCTTCCGGCACTCCTTGCCGCGGTCTGGACGAGCGGGCTGCTGCAGCCCGAGAGTCTTGTGCATCAGCCCGTACCGACAGGGCACTTTGCTCAAACGCCCTCCATTGGGTTTATGGCCGCCGCCGCACTGCTTCTTATTGTCTGCCTCCGCGGCTTAACGGCAGACCGGCATCGCAGCATTTCGCTTCAGCGAGGCGCCGCTTTTATAGCCGCCGCTGCAGCTGCCGTCGCCGCTGTATGGATGCTGCCGGCAGCATCCGATTTACTCCTTCTTTCTGCTGCCATTTTGGCCGCTCTGTCACTTGGCGGAAAACGACTCGCTGCGGCAGCGTTCATTGCCACCGGCGGCCTCTTATTCTGCGCAGCAGACCTTTTCTGGACAGCCGCAGCCCCCGGCGTCAATCCGCTCTTGGAAGCGGCAAAAATCTACGGCGTCATGGGGCTGGCATTTGCTTTGAGCAGCCTGGCGCTCTGCCTGCGCCGATTCTCCGGCTCAAGCGTCAAAATATTTGGTTTTGGCCTGCAGCAAGGCTTTGCCTTGGCCGCACTGATGATCACCGCAGCCTCAGTCGCCTTCACCGCCTTGAACCGCATTGACCTGCTCGAACATGGCCAGTCCCGTATTGTGCGTTTGGTACCAGCCGACCCGAGAGACATGCTCCTCGGGGATTTCATGGCATTGCGCTACGCATTTGATGATGAGGCCCTGCAGGTGCGACAGTCAGCCGAGGCGGCAGTACACGTCGAAGGCTTCTGCCTCAGCATGCGGAACACTCAAAACCCGCCGAACGATGCTTCTGCGCTGAATCAGGCGGAAACAGCCGGCAAACTGGATCAATGGGTCATTCTCGGCGCCAAACTTCGCCGCGACGGCACTGTTTCAGCCTGTCCCAAGGGAACGCAGTGGGAGCTCGCCGCACTGGCGGGCGAACCCAAAGTCCCGCGCCGGTGGTTCTTTCCGTCCGGCGAAGCACACCGCTACGAACCTGCGGCGGCAGCGGATTTCCGCTGCCTCGGCCGCAACTGTATTCTTGCCGGACTGCTTAACGCCAACGGGGAACCCATTGCCCGCCGCGCGGAATAGGTTGTCCGGCCATTCTTAAACTGATGCGCCTCGGGGCCCAAGCATTTTCCGCCAAAGGCTGCTGAGAACCCAAAAACCTTTTTAACTCCTGCCATGAGCTTTCGATTTCCCTCCGCCGACATCTTTTGCCGCGTCATCGACAATTTCGGCGATGCCGGCGTCTGCTGGCGCCTGGCTTGCCGACTGAAGTCCCTCGGCATCGCCGTGCGCTTCATCACAGATCGTCCGGACGTGCTGCAGCTTATTGCCCCTCATGCCGCAGAGGAAGCCCAAATTGCTGCTTGGGATGATTTTGCAAAAGCAGCCGCTCAGCCCGGCTTTCAGCCGTCAGAACTCATCATTGAAACCTTCGGATGCCGGCTCCCCGAAGCTTATGACAAAGCGGCGGCCAAGCTGCGGGCTCAGCGTCTTGCTACGCGCCAAACACCGCCCTTTTACTTCAATCTCGACTATCTTTCCGCAGAAGACTGGGTGGAAGGCAGCCACAATGTGGTCGGTCTTCATCCGCGTCTGGACCTGCCGAAACTTTGGTTCTTCCCCGGCGTCACCGACCGTACCGGCGGCGTACTGATTGAAGACGACTATGAAAAGCGTCAGCAGGCATTTGCACTGCAAAAGAAGGATTTTCTTCTTGAGCTCGGTGCGGATCCTCAGCGCACCACCGTCTTTATATTCACCTATCCGGTGAACGACCTGCAAACCGCTGCCGCAGCCCTTCGACAGGCGGCCGCCAATCGGCCGATGAATGCATTGCTCGCACCCGGTGAAGCCGGCGACATGCTTGAGAAACTGCTGTCCGGCGCGGGCAGTGAACTCCGTACAGTGCGCACGCCCTTCGTTGCGCAAAAGGATTTCGATAAGCTCCTGTGGGCTTCGGATGCCGCCATTATTCGCGGCGAGGACAGCTTCATACGCGCGCAGCTCGCCGGGCTCCCCATGCTTTGGTCTACTTATCCGACTGAAGATCATGCGCATCGCGTGAAACTCGACGCTTGGCTCGCCCGGTTTGCGCCCAAACTCGCGCCTTGGGGATTAAGCGCCTCGTACACAAAGCTTGCTCAAGACTGGCTCGAAGGTTCGGCAGCGAGCGAGGACATCTGCCGCTTTCTGCTTGAAGCCCGCCGCTATGCCCCCGGATTTGACGTCTGGCGCAGAGAGCTCCTCGAGCGAGGTGATCTGGCACGGCATATGCTCGAACGGGCAGAATTAGGCATGTGAAAAGGCGATATACAGCGAAAGCCGCCCTCCGGAGATTTCTAAGCAGCGCTGAGTCGGCTATAATCAGCCGCTTAAAGATTTTTCGTCCTTGCGCACATTTCACAGCGCCGGGCTC
>SCPO01000252.1_pt1 | contig 22319 bp, 30 predicted proteins | sample 6106821 | NCBI WGS metagenome assembly SCPO01 (sample SAMN10720448, study PRJNA508395) | human gut metagenome | isolation source: Participant 2 stool, 0 month | host: Homo sapiens | collected 2017 | reverse complement strand
CGCGCACTTCACGAAGGGTCGCTATATATCGTGCCGCTTCCAGAGGAAGGAAATGGCATTCCGCTGGTTAAATTAAAGAGCGGAGATATTTTCCAGCCGATCTTTACGGATGTGATCGAGTTCCAGCGTTTCAACCGTGAGAAGAAATTCCGCCCGGTTGTCGTAGATGCGCCTCGCTGGCTCAGGTAATCTCCCCGGAGGAGGCAAAGGGCATCGTTCTCAATCCGCTGGGCGTTAATATGCCGCTGACCGTACAGAAAGTAAAGAAGCAGCCGGAAGCACCGGTCCAGAAGCCGGTATCCGTAGAGGCACAGATCGACGCAGCTATCCGCGAGGTTCAGGCAGAGGCTGGACGGGAAGTAGGAAAGGAATATGTATCAGGCAGCAGACACAAGATATGATGGAATGACCTACAACCGCTGCGGCAGCAGCGGACTCGACTCCGGCAGTTTCTGCTGGGATTCTGGCATAATTTTGGCAGCACCGGCGTCTATGAGACAATGCGGAAGCTGTGTTTTACCGCTTTGACAATGGCGTCACGCACTTTGACCTTGCCAACAATTATGGACCGGAGCCGGGAAGTGCTGAGGAAAATCTGGGACGGATTGTAAAGAAAAATTCTCATGCCATATCGAGACGAGCTGGTCATCAGCACGAAAAGCCGGGTACGAGATGTGGAACGGCCCTTATGGAAACTGGGGCAGCCGCAAATACCTGCTTGCAAGCCTTGATCAGAGCCTTACACGCCTGGGACTTCCGTATGTAGACATTTTCTACCATCACCGGATGGATCCCGGAGACTCCGCTGGAAGAGGAGACGATGGGAGCACTCGATCAGGCAGTTAAGAGCGGAAAAGCTCTCTATGCAGGACTTTCCAACTACAATGGACAAAAAATGCAGGAAGCCGCTGCGATCCTGCGCGATCTGAAATGCCCGTTCGTCATCAATCAGAACCGCTACAGCATTTTTGACCGCACGACGAAAACAACGGCTTAAAAAAGCCGCTGTCAAAGAAAAGAAAGGTCTGATTGCATTCAGCCCGCTTCGCACAGGGAACCTTAACCGATCTGTACGGCATCCCAGCCGACAGCCGCGTCATGACCGACGGCAGATTTCTCAAAAAGACCAGCTCACCGAAGAAAAAATCAGCCAGATCCGCGCCCTCAACGAGATGGCCGGACAGAGAGGCGAAAAACTCTCCCAGATGGCGCTCAAATGGGTCATGAAGGATCATGTGGTAACCAGCGTTCTCATCGGTGCGTCCAAACCGGAGCAGATATTAGATAATCTGAAAATGTTGGATGGGGCACCGTTGAGCGAGGAAGAGCTGCTTAAAATCGATCAAATTTGTGGAATAAAATAAACAGAAAACGCCCAGCGGCGCAATTATGCGTACCCGCTGGGCGTTTCCGTCCGTGTTGGCAAACCATATCTATTTAACCGCCACAACCACCCTATTCGGCAGGCAAACCAGCGATTCCCCACTCTCTGAAACAGTTCCCTGCTTCACACAGAGCTTGTCAGGGCAGTCTGCCTCTTCGATCCGGGCACATCCATCTTGAATCACCAGATGATTTTGTCCCCTGATACCCGTCGATCCAGGTGTCTATCTCCTCATCCAGCCGGTAGGTGGCGACGGTTGTTCCATTGACACTGACATCAACGGTAAAAGCATCCTTCTGGCGCTGCAAGCGCACAACCAGAAAACCGATGAGTATGACGGCAAGAAGAACCAGAATCAAAACAAAATCATTTCTATTTTTCTTTGATTTCATCAATAAATGCCTCCGCTCCATCCGAGTAAATCAGTTCATAATCATCCGTGATAAAATAAGCATAAATGCCATCCATTGAATTGATGAGTTCCAGGCCCTTATCCAGTCCCATCGAGAAACAGGTCGTGCTGAGTACATCGCCGTCCACCGAACGCGGGGAGACGATCGTCACGGAAACCAGTCCGTTCTGGTACGGATAGCCTGTTTTCGGGTTTAACAGGTGATGGTAATTGACACCGTTTTTTTCAAAATGGCGCTCATAGACGCCGGAGGAGACAACGGACATGTCATCAATATTCAGATCGGCAAAGACCGTTGCATAGTCGGCAAACGGTTTCTGCAGCCCGATGCGGAATGGCTGGTGGTTTGTGCGCTCACCGACACAGAGTACGTTGCCGCCCAGGTTGATGATGGCGCTTTCGACGCCGGATTCGGTCAGATAGTCTTTCATGCGGTCGGCAATGTAGCCCTTGGCGATGGAGCCGAGGTCAATCGTCGTGTCCGGGGAGAGGAAGGTTAAAGTATTTCCGTCAAGTTTCACATTTTTCCAGTTGACGCGTTCTGCCGCCGCTGTTATGTCATCCTCCGCCGGGATCACGTGCTCGTCGCTGGTAAAATTCCAGAGAGAGCTGAGCGGTTCGATCGTCAGGTCGTAGGCACCATGGGAAACCTCACTGTAATGCAGTCCTTCAGAAATCATCGCCGCCATATCGTCGGAGACGGTAAAAGTCGTCTCGTCGGCGCTGCGGTGGTTTAACTTGTAAAGCTCGCTGCCCTCGATCGTCTTGCTGAAACGGTTTTCGTACTCCTGGCACATGTCCACACAGTGGTCAAGGATCGCTTCATCCTGCGAATCATAGAGTGTGATGTTGACAAATGTATTCAGCAGAAACGCGGAACGGCTGATCGGCTCCCGGCGGGATTTGCTGAAAAGAAGCGCCGCACCGCAGCCAAAAAATACGACGGCAAGAAGTGTCAGAAGCGCGGATAAATCTTTTTTTTTCATAAAGAGCTCCATTCTTAAAAATATCGAAAATTCGGTTTGAAACTATGTTTGCAAAAATGTCTGCAACTACTCTAACAAAGGTTGATAGGAAAGTCAAGATTACTGCCCAGAAACTAAACGCATCGGCAGCCAGAACGTTACTGGGCACGTATGCGTGAACAGTAACGCCAGAACTGTATCGTACGGAATTTTCAGTTCAGAAAATTCCTATCTGTGAATCGTTACGCGCTTTACAAAACTAAAAATTTTTACTAATATATTCATAGAGGTATACAGAGGAGGAAGAAATGCAGAAAAAAGGACGAGCGGGCACATCCAGAGCCGGAAAAATCGCTTTATATGGAATGATGACAGCGCTGGCATTTCTGCTGAGCTATGTCGAGACCCTGATACCGCTCAACCTGGGCGTTCCGGGGGTCAAGCTGGGATTGGCGAATCTGGCGTCGATCGTGAGCCTGTATCTGCTGGGAGCCGGTGCGGCAGCGGCGATTGCATTGGTGCGTATCGTGCTGGTAGGATTTACGTTTGGAAACCTGTCGATGATGCTGTATAGTCTGGCAGGTGCTGCGGTCAGCCTTCTTCTGATGGTGGTGTTCCGCCGGTTGGACTGGTTCGGCGTGACCGGTGTCAGCATCCTGGTGGTGCGGGACACAACATCGGGCAGCTTATCGTGGCGGCGCTGGTGGTGGAAAATGCGAGTCTGTTCTACTATCTTCCGGTGCTTCTGGCAGCCGGAACGGCAGCGGGGCGCTGATTGGGCTTCTCGGAGGAATCCTGGTAAACCGCTTAAAATGTCTGGATTTGAAAAAATTTATGTAAATGGAAGCCACAAGAGTAAGAGGATGTACAGTGACTGTTTATATGCAGGCATTTTTGGAACCGAAAATGCCATGAGATAAGGTGGCGCAGTGGTAGATGGGCAGATAAAGTGTTACTGTTCACAGGTAGGCACTTTTGGAACCGAAAGTGCCGTAAGAAAACGTGGTGGCAGCAGGAATTTGCCGTATTTAAATGCGAAGCCACGGCAAATTCCGTTACTGGGCACGTATGCGTGAACAGTAACGATAAAGTTATAATGATAAAAGGATAAGAATGAAACAGCAAGGTTGTTTTTCAGTCAGGAGGATGGGGTATGGCAGTATATGAAGCAATCAGAAATTTAGTACAGTACGGAGTCAATACGGGGCTTCTTCAGGAGTCGGATCGCATTTACGCGACGAATCAGATTCTCGAGGTTCTGGGACTGGATGAATATGAAGAACCACAGGGCGCATGCAGGGAGATTTCACTGGAAGAGACGTTGGATGCCCTGCTTGATTATGCACATGAGACGGGCGTTTTGAAGGAGGACGGCGTGGTGTACCGCGATCTGTTCGACACGAAGCTGATGAACTGCCTGATGCCGCGCCCGAGCGAGGTGATTGGACATTTCTGGAAATTGTATGAGGAATCGCCGGAGGCGGCAACCAATTATTATTACAAATTGAGCCAGGATTCCAATTACATCCGCCGTTATCGTGTTTCCAAGGATATGAAAGGGAAAACGGATACAAAATACGGGGAGCTGGACATCACGGTTAATTTATCCAAACCGGAGAAAGACCCGAAGGCGATCGCGGCTGCAAAACTGGCAAAGCAGAGCGGTTATCCGAAATGCCTCTTATGCAAGGAAAATGAAGGCTATGCCGGACGTGTCAACCATCCGGCGCGCAATAACCATCGCATTATTCCGATCACGGTCAATGACAGCCAGTGGGGCTTCCAGTACTCGCCATATGTATATTACAATGAGCACTGCATCGTGTTCAACGGTGTGCACACGCCGATGAAGATCGAACGGGCAACGTTTGTCAAATTGTTTGATTTTGTGAAATTGTTCCCGCACTATTTCCTGGGGTCCAATGCAGATCTGCCGATCGTAGGAGGCTCTATTTTAAGCCACGACCATTTCCAGGGCGGACATTACACGTTTGCGATGGCAAAGGCGCCGATTGAACAGAAATTTGAGATGGAAGGCTTCGAGGATGTGGAAGCCGGAATCGTTAAATGGCCGATGTCAGTTCTGCGGACCAGTTCCAAGAATCCGGATCGCCTGATTGATCTGGGTGAAAAGGTGCTGCGTGCATGGCGCAGCTATACGGATGAGGATGCTTTTATTTATGCTGAGACGGACGGAGAACCGCACAATACGATCACGCCGATCGCCAGAAAGAACGGCGATTTCTACGAGCTGGATCTGGTGCTCCGCAATAACATCACGACGGATGAGTATCCGCTTGGTGTTTACCATCCGCACGCGAAGCTGCATCATATCAAAAAAGAAAATATCGGTCTGATCGAAGTCATGGAGTCTGGCGGTGCTCCCGTCCAGATTGAAACAGGAGCTTGCCGATCTGGCGGAGGCGATCCTTTCCGGAGGAGATATCCGTTCCAATCCGGATCTTGAAAAGCATGCGGACTGGGTGGATGAGTTCCTGCCGAAGTATGAGCATATAACAAGTGAAAATATAAACGAAATCCTGCAAAAAGAGGTAGGTCTTGTCTTTGAGCAGGTACTGGAAGACGCGGGCGTATATAAGTGTACGCCGGAAGGCAGGGAGGCATTTGCCCGGTTCCTGCGCTCAGTGGGCTTCCGATAAAGAGGAGATAATGGAGAGAGATTTATTTTAAGAAAATATCGGATCGAACAGGAAGACTTTGACGCGGCGGGCGTTTCCTGGGAGGAATTGACTGCGATCGCGGATCATTATGCGACGATCGAGGGAAAGCTGCGGGAGATTGGCAAGGATTTTGTAGATAAGTATCTGTATGATATTGAAAAAGCGGGGATCCATTCCTACCGTTACCGTACCAAGGCACCGGGGCATCTGCTGGAGAAGATCATCCGCAAGAAAAAAGAGCAGCCGGATAAATTTGCCCAGCTGGGAGTTGATAATTACTGGAAATACGTGACGGACCTTATCGGTATCCGTGTATTCTTCCTGTACCGTGAGGATTGGCGTCATTTCCATGAATACATCACATCGGCGTTTGAAAATGCCCCGGAGCAGTATGTAAAAGACCGTGAGCGCGATTTTGACAACGATGAGACACACTGCTACATTGCAGAGCGTCCGAAGGTATACCGCCGAAACGGGGACAGCCGGATCTACGATGAAAATGTGATCGAAATCAAGTCAGGCGGTATCTACCGTTCCTTAACTACATCGTCAAATACCGCGGTTACTACGTCGAGATTCAGGCGAGAACGCTGTTCGAGGAGGGATGGAGTGAGGTTGACCACGACATTGTTTATCCGTACCACAAGGACGACGTGATGCTGCGCGATTTCTCCCGCCTGTTAAACCGGCTCTCCGGCATGGCGGATGAAATGAGCTCGTATTTCCGCCGGATGAAGGTGGAGAAGGAGATTGAAGAGGTCCTGCTCGGAGAATATAAGGAAGACAAAGAGGCGAAGCTGCTCGCAAGTATGCGGGAGCTGCTGGGAAAGAAGAACGATAAGGAATAGGGAAAAGATAACTGATCAAAAAACAGGCATTGGAATGCTTGCTATCCACACAGTGGTGGATGAAGAGCATTTCAATGCCTGTTTTATGGAGCTATAATTATAAATCCAGCTTCAAATCGCCTTCCTTGATCCATCCAGCTTTCCGGCAAAGTGCGCCGAAGAACAGGGTAAAAACAGCCGGAAGCACGAAGCAGATGAGCAGGATGCCCGGCCACATCATCGAATTTCCACTTCCCTGCATGGCGGTGTAGATGCCGATCGGTCCGACGAGACCGCAGGTTCCCATGCCGGAACCGGCTGGAATATTTTCCAGATGGAAGACCATCGTGGAGAGCGGACCGGTGACCATCGAGGCGAGTGTCGGTGGAATCCAGATTTTCGGGTTCCGGACGATATTTCCCATCTGGAGCATCGAGGTTCCGAGTCCCTGTGCCAGAAGACCACCCCATTTATTTTCACAGAAGCTTAAAACGGCAAATCCGACCATCTGCGCACAGCAGCCTGCGGTGGCGGCACCGCCTGCCAGACCGTCGAGGCTTAACATGATGCAGATTGCCGCACTGCTGATCGGAAGCGTCAGGGCGATGCCGATCAGGGCAGAAACCAGAATACCCATGAAAAGCGGCTGCATGACGGTCGCTGTCTTCACCAGATTTCCGAAAGCGGTCATGAATGCGGAGACGCCCTGACCGACAAACTGTGCGGCCAGGATACCGGAGATGATGGTGACGCCCGGGGTGACGAGAATATCAACCGGTGTCTCTTTGGAGACGATTTTTCCAAGCTCGGCTGCGATGATGGTGGCAACGAGCGCGCCGACCGGACCGCCTAGTTCATTGCCCGCGATGCCGACGGTAGCGGCGGAGAAAAGGACGAGCGTCGGTGCCTTTAAGGCGTAGGCAATCGAGACGCCGAGCGCCGCACCGGTCGCGCTCTTGGCGTAGCCTGCGATCGTAGTAAAAATTACAACGCCTGTTTTTTCCCCAAGCGTGCCGAAAATGGTACCGATCAGAAGAGAAGCAAACAGACCAAATGCCATCGCGCCCAGCGCATCGATGAGATACGTCTGAACGGAGATGACAACCTGCTTCCGTTTCAGAAAAGCTTTCACACGTTCCATATTGATAGAACCTCCCAGAGTAAAATAATTGTGAACGGAATGAATCGTTTCAGCCATTCCGGTCAAATCCATGACAGTCAATTCAAGTCGAACGTCCGTGAGACTTGGTGCGTGATTCTGGTCAGCGAAAGCTGACATATTCCTATCAGAATCACTGCGCATCCTCGCGGAGCGTTTATCTCAGTCGGAGCCCCAACTCCCACTGAGACAAATTTGCTATTACTCACCACCTGAGGAGGTGGGAGTCTTCTCGACTGAGATAAATGGCTTACACCTGTCTTGACAGGTGTAATGGACGTTTGTATTTTAACACGAAATGGAGAAAATACAAGAGAAATATAGAAAAAGTAAAAAGTTATGGTACAATAAAAAATAATTGACGAGGTGTTTTCGAAAAAGTATGTTCGATCCGAGGGGAGGTATTTCATGCAGCGACGAATTTGTCCGATTTGCGACCATCCGATCAAGTATGGTCATTATTGTTCTTTTTGTAAACAGTGGATCCGGAATCCTAACTATGTCAATGCAACTTATTATCTGAATGAGCGTCACCCGGCGCATGAGACGGACTGTGAGTACCACAATGCGGGATCTGCCTCGTGGGAAACGAGTGCAAGGGCAGGCACAGATGCCATCCGCACGCTTGCGGACCGGGCGAAGGCATATTCCCAGACGCAGAAAGCAGCAGGCGCAGGCAGACAGGCATCCGTCCGGACACAGAACCAGAACAGTATGTCGTATCAGACAACGCAGAGACGAGGCGCGGTGCAGCAAGGAAAAAATCAGAAAAAGAAGGGAAAAATGAGCCTTGTGCTGGTAATTTTGCTGATTTTGTTTGCTTTGTCTGGAATTAATTATCTGTATCGTATGTTTATGTATTTTATTTGGTTCCTATAGATTTTACCTATGGCAAGATATAGAAAATCAATCCAGAAGATAGCTGCCGGAAGTCTGGCGTTCATTGGGGAAATATGGTATACTGAGCAAAAATCATATAGAATACATAGGCAATAGAGGTCCGGGGCAGAACCGGACGAAATGATGAGAACAGGAGATAAATACGATGAAGATTAAGGATATTTTAGCCAAAGGACAGCCGACGCTTTCGTTTGAAGTGTTCCCGCCGAAGGAGGAGAGCAACTTCGCTTCCGTTGAGAAAGCGGCGCTTGAGATTGCAAAGTTAAATCCGTCATTTATGAGCGTGACCTACGGAGCAGGCGGCGGCACAAGCCAGTATACGGTCCAGATCGCATCGGATATCCAGAGCACCTGCCAGGTGCCGGCGCTGTCACATCTGACCTGCGTCTCCTCGACCCGTGAGAAGGTGCATAGTGTTCTGCGCGAGATTCAGGCACACGGAATTGAGAATGTCCTGGCACTTCGCGGCGATATTCCGAAAGACGGCAAGGTAGAAAAAGATTATCAGTATGCATCCCAGCTGATCCGCGAGATCCGTGAGACCTGCCCGGATCTGTGCATCGGCGCAGCCTGCTATCCGGAGGGACATGTGGAATCGGTCAACAAGACGGTGGATATCGGGCATCTGAAAGAAAAAGTGGAAGCGGGCTGTGATTTTGTGACGACCCAGATGTTCTTTGACAATAATATTCTTTATAATTACCTGTACCGTATCCGAGAAAAGGAATCACGGTTCCGGTTGTCGCAGGCATCATGCCGGTGACAAACATAAGTCAGATCAAGCGCATCTGCAGCATGTCCGGCACCTACCTTCCGGCACGCTTCAAGGCGATCGTAGATCGTTTTGGTGATAACCCGGCAGCGATGAAGCAGGCAGGTATCGCCTATGCAACTGAGCAGATCATCGATTTGATTGCGAACCATGTAAATGGAATCCATGTATATTCGATGAATAAACTGGATGTAGCGGCGCAGATTAAGAACAACCTGTCGGAGATTCTGTAATGGCAGAAGTCAATCGGAGAGAAATATATCGGTATTTAGGAATTAAAGGGCAGCAGGAGCCGGATCTGCAGACGAAAGATTTGGTGGAGGACTGTCTGGAAGAATTAGAGCGGTCCGTCAACTGCCGGAGCTTTTACAGACGATATCCGCTGATGCTGCTGCCAGATTCAGAACTTGATTTTACGTGTTTTAAAGTAAAAAGCCGGGCGCTCAGCCGCAATTTAAAGGACTGCCAGGAGGTCATCCTTTTTGCGGCGACGTTGGGTGCTGGTGTGGATCTGCTTCTGCGCCGATACAGCCGTCTTTCGATGAGCCGGGCGGTTGTCCTGCAGGCGTGCGCGGCGGCACGGATTGAGAGTTACTGCAATGAAATCAATGACAAATTAAAAGCGGAGGCAGCAGAAGAAGGACTCTATCTGCGTCCCCGCTTTTCGCCAGGTTATGGAGATCTGCCGCTTTCGTGCCAGCCGGATTTCTGCCGGGTACTGGAAGCGGAAAAGACGGTGGGGATTACATTGACGGAAAGTTTTTTGATGATGCCGTCCAAGTCGGTGACGGCGGTCATCGGAGTATCGAAGATAGCGGCGGGCTGTGTGAAAGAGGGCTGTGAGGTCTGTTCAAACAAAAACTGCCTGTACCGGAGAGATAAATAAGTAAGAAACAAAAAACAGAGAGGAAGCTGACATGGGTATACGGGAAGATTGGAACGATAAAATACTGATATTTGACGGAGGAATGGGAAGTCTTTTGCAGGGAGCCGGGCTGAAACCGGGCGAACTGCCGGAAACCTGGAATATCAAGCATCCGGAGGTCCTGGTAAAGATCCATGAGGATTATCTGAACGCGGGCGCAAATATTATTTTATCGAATACATTCGGCGCGAACCGCCTGAAATACAATGAGACAGCCGAGTTTAATCTGGATGAGATCGTGGATGCGGCGATGAAAAATGCCCGGACAGCGGTAGAACACTGCGGCCGTGGTTATGTAGCGCTGGATCTGGGACCGACCGGGCGCCTTTTAAAGCCAATGGGCGATCTGGACTTTGAGGAGGCGGTCTCCATCTATACCGAGGTGGTAAAGGCAGGCGTGCGCGGCGGCGCGGATCTGATTCTGATCGAGACGATGAGCGACACGTATGAACTCAAGGCAGCGGTTCTGGCGGCAAAGGAAAATTCCGATCTTCCAATCTTTGCAACCACAATTTTCGATGGAAAAGGCAAACTTTTAACCGGCGGAACACCGAAGTCCGTTGTGGCACTTTTGGAAGGTCTGGGCGTGGATGCGCTTGGAATCAATTGTGGATTAGGTCCGGTTCAGATGAAGCCGATTGTGGAAGAACTTCTTCGGTATGCGTCGATCCCGGTGGTTGTCAATCCAAATGCGGGACTTCCGCGAAGCGAGGGAGGAAAGACCGTATATGATATTGATCCGCCAGAATTTGTCGAGGAAATGAAAGAAATGCTGGAGATGGGTGTTTCGGCAGTCGGGGCTGCTGTGGTACGACCCGAGCACATCCGTCTGCTGGCAGAGATGTGTAAGGGCAGAACGAGAAAGCCGATCGAGCCGAAAAATGACACTCTCATCACTTCCTACGCGTTGGTAGTTGAGATGGGAACCGATCCGGTCATTATTGGCGAGCGCATCAATCCGACCGGAAAATCAAAATTCAAACAGGCGCTGCGCGATCACAACCTGGAATATATCCTGCGCGAGGCGATCACCCAGCAGGAAAATGGCGCTGCGGTGCTTGACGTCAACGTGGGACTGCCGGAGATCGATGAAGTGGCGATGATGCGCGAGGTCGTACAGGAATTGCAGGCGGTGACCGAGCTTCCGCTGCAGATTGATACGACTGACACAGAGGCGATGGAACAGGCGCTGCGTATTTATAATGGAAAGGCACTGATTAACTCTGTCAATGGCAAACAGGAGGTCATGGACGCTGTATTTCCGCTGGTAAAACATTACGGCGGCACGGTGGTTGCGCTGACGATCGACGAGGAAGGCATTCCGGCGACGGCGGACGGACGTATGGCGATCGCGCGGAAAATCTGTGCGGAGGCGGAAAAGTATGGCATCCAGAAAAAAGATATCGTGATCGATGCGCTCTGTATGACGATCAGCTCCGAGCCGACCGGCGCGCTGGTGACACTGGAGACGGTGCGCCGTGTCCGCCAGGAACTTGGCTGTAATACGATTCTCGGCGTTTCCAACATTTCCTTCGGATTACCGCAGCGTGAGATTGTCAACTCCAATTTCTTTACGATGGCGATGCAGAGCGGTCTGACCGCGGCGATCATCAATCCAAATTCGGCGGCAATGATGCGTTCTTATTATAGTTACCGGGCTCTGGCAGCACTGGATGAACACTGCGGCGATTATATTGAGCAGGCAGCGCGGCTGGCGATTCCAAAGGCAGGTGCGGGCGGAGCTTCCGGCGCAGGTGCAGCAGGCAGCGCAGGTTCGGGTGCCCCGGCGGCAGGTGCAGCTGGAGCTTCCGGCAGTGCGGACACTGGCAGCCAGGCATCCGGTCCGGAGCATCAGCTTACGGTCAGTGTGGAGAGAGGTTTAAAAGAGCAGGCGGCATCGGCAGCCGGGGAACTCTTAAAGACCATGGATTCCTTGACCGTCATCAATTCCTGCATGATCCCGGCACTCGATAAGGTGGGAAAGGGTTTTGAGGCAGGCACCGTCTTCTGCCGCAGCTTTTGATGAGTGCGGAGGCGGCAAAATCGGCGTTTGAGGTCATCAAAAACCAGATGGAGTCCTCCGGGGAAGCAGGAGAGAAGAAGGACAAGATCGTGCTGGCGACCGTCAAGGGCGATATTCATGACATTGGAAAAATATCGTAAAAGTATTATTGGAGAATTACAGCTATGATGTGCTGGATTTAGGTAAGGACGTAGCTCCGGAGGCGATCGTGGAAGAGACGATCAAGAACCATGTAAGACTGGTCGGTCTGTCCGCCCTGATGACGACCACCGTGCCGAGCATGGAGGAGACGATCAAGCAGCTCCGCAAGGAAGCACCGTGGGCGAAAGTCATGGTCGGCGGCGCGGTTCTGACCCGGAATACGCGGATATGATCGGAGCAGATGCGTATTGCCGCGATGCGATGGCGTCTGTTAATTATGCGCAGCAGGTGCTGGTCTAACGCTTGACAGTCTGCCTTACTTAGACTAAAATTAGGGTAATTAAAACTAAGAATTGACGAGGGAGGGACAGCTATGGTATCGAAGAAAGTGAAAGTGGTTAATCCATCGGGACTTCACCTGCGGCCGGCAGGCGTGCTTTCGCAGACCGCGATGAAATTTAAGAGCCGGACTCGATTGAGTGCGGGAGAAACATATTGTGGCAAAGAGCGTGCTGAACGTGATGGCAGCGGGTATCAAGTGCGGCACCGAGATCACGGTTGCCTGCGACGGACCGGATGAGGAAGAAGCGCTGAAGACGATTACCGAGGCGATCGAGAGCGGACTCGGAGAAGAACTGGAACAGTAAGGTATCAGCCATTGCCTGCACAGTGTGCGGACGGTGACACACATATCAGAACCGGAGGGGGATATCGCAGAACGGCAGAAATTGCAGTTGTGCAGGTATCCCTTTTTAGATGGAAAAGAGGGGTTTTATGGAACTGAAAATTTACGAACACAAAGCGCAGTATTATGAAACCGACCAGATGGGAATCATTCACCATGCAAATTACCTACACTGGTTTGAGGAAGCGCGGATCGACATGATGGAGCAGATGGGAATGGGATATGACATCATGGAAAAACAGGGGATCATAAGCCCGGTGCTGTCGGTTCACTGCGATTATAAGAGCATGGCGCGGTTTGGCGAGACGGTGCAGGTGCTGGTTCAGATGAAGGAGTACAACGGCATCCGCATGACGCTGGAATACACGGTTCTTGACAAGGAAACGGGCGCAATCCGCTGCGTGGGCGAGAGCCGCCATTGTTTCCTGACCCGCGACGGAAAGCCGGTTTCCCTGAAACGCAACTATATCGAGATGGATCGTGCGTTTAGGGAATACAGCGAACAGAGCCAAAAAGAAGAGTAAATGCTGACTGGTTCGAACATGGACTGCCAGAGGAGTCTTGGTGTAACTGTTCACGGGTAGGCACTTTTGGAACCGAAAGTGCCGTAAGAAAACGTGGTGGCAGCAGGAATTTGCCGTATTTAAATGCGAAGCCACGGCAAATTCCGTTACTGGGCACGTATGCGTGAACAGTAACGTCCTGGTGCGGAAATGACAGATGCGCTTATAAAGTGCTTGAAAAGCGGGAAAATTGTGGTATGATGTAAAAGATAAAAAAAGAAAGGCAGAGTAGGAATACAGGCGTTAAGTGCCGGTTGAACAGGGAGTTGTCAGCCGGACGAAGAGACCCTCCGGGGTTTCGCGGTCAGTATTCCGCATCCCGCTGCATCGTTGATACAATCTATCTCCTGATGTGGTTCGAGAGATCTGCAGAAAAGGAGGTATTTTTTTATGAAAAAATTTGCAGTATGTTATCAGGCATCCTTTCAGGAACTGAAACACGTGAAAACACTCACGACTGCCGCCATGCTGATGGCTGTCTCCGTTGTTCTGGGATACTTCACGATTGAGGCTGGTCCGTATTTGAAAATCGGATTTGGCGGTGTGGTCAACCAGTTTGTCTACTACCTCTTCGGTCCGGTGGCTGGAGCGGTCTATGGCGGAGTTCTGGACCTGGTCAAATATGTCGTAAAGCCGACGGGGGCATTTTTCCCGGGATTTACGCTGAATGCGATGCTGGGCGGCGTGCTGTATGGCACAATTCTGTATCGGAAACCGCTTACTTTCCGCCGGGCGCTCTGGCGGATCTGGTGGTGGCGCTGATCTGCAACATATTTTGAACACACTCGGCTTAGCATGATGTCTGGAAAGGCAATGATGGTGCTTCTGCCGATGCGTGTGCTTAAGAATCTCATCAAGTGGCCGGTGGATGCAGCACTCTTTTATCTGATTGCAAAACGGATGGAGAGTCTTGGGCTTGTGCGGATGATCCGTAAATTCCAGGCGGAGTGATGCTGGAGGATTCGTTTTGAGCAAAAGGAAACATACATGGACAGCGAAAGTCTGCGGGCACGGTGGCTGTATGCCATGAAAGGAACTGTTTATGAAAAAATGCATCATGCATGATGGAGGAAAACAGATGAGAGAAAAGCAATTTCGCGGAGCCGGGAACATTCGAAGGATGTGGCGCTTTGCGGTCTGTTTGCGGCGCTGGTCGCCGTGGGAGCATTTATCAAGGTTGTCATTCCGACCGGCGCAGATACCATGAACTTTACCTTGCAGTGGTTTTTCGTGATGCTGGCAGCATTTCTGCTGGGCTCCAGACGGGCATTTACCAGTGTGGGTGTCTATTTGCTGATTGGACTTGCGGGCGTCCCGATCTTTGCACGCGGCGGCGGTCCGGCGTATCTGCTGCGCCCGACCTTTGGTTTTCTGCTGGGATTTCTCCTTGCGGCGTGGGTCATGGGAAAGGTCTGTGAATGTTTGAATTCCTGGAAAATGGGAGCGCTGATGACGGCGGCGACGGCTGGATATGGGTATATTATGGAATGGAATGTTTTATTTCTATCTGATTACCCATCTCGTAACCCTGCAGCCGATCGGCTGGAAAGCGATGTACTGGTTTACTGCCTGCCGGAGATGCCGGCGGATTATATGCTCTGCATTCTGGCGGCGATCACTGGCAAGACGGCTGCGCCCGATGGTACAGAGCGTATCTGTAGAAAAATGAATAGGATATAAAAAGACAGACAGTCTGAATGCAGTGCAGCGAACGGGCTGTCTGTTTTTGTCTCATAGAAAACGTTACTGTTCACGCATACGTGCCCAGTAACGGCACATTCTTTTGTAACGCTGCCAGTTGTGTTTGCCCCTATCATTTTTGCAGAAAATATGATAAGATGTACGGAGATTACGACAGGGGAAGGTTTGAGCGTTACAGGTTTTGGTTTTGGAAACCGTCTGAGAGGATGCAAAACGAAAACCAGCGAACTGTCAGAATCAACCTGATAAAAGGAGAAGTATGTATGAGTGAGAATTGCAGTCATAATTGTTCAAGCTGCGGCGAAACGTGTGCCAGCCGGACGATGGAAAGTTTCCGGGTGCCGTTAAATCCGCAGAGTTCAGTTAAAAAAGTAATTGGCGTAGTCAGCGGCAAGGGCGGCGTCGGAAAATCTCTGGTGACATCCCTGATGGCATGTAGATGCGTGCGAGAAACAACCGCGTTGGCATTCTCGATGCAGATATTACAGGACCGTCGATCCCGAAGGCATTTGGCATTCACGGCATGGTAGGTGTGACAGCGGATCAGCTGATGCTGCCGCGCACGACCTCGACGGGGATAGAGATTCTTTCTTCGAACCTGATTCTGGAGCATGAGACGGATCCGGTAATTTGGCGTGGACCGGTTGTGGGCGGCGTGATTAAGCAGTTCTGGAGCGAGGCACTCTGGAAGGACATTGATTATATGTTTGTCGATATGCCTCCGGGAACCGGAGATGTGCCGCTGACTGTATTTCAGTCCCTGCCGCTGGCAGGTATTATCATTGTGACTTCCCCGCAGGAGCTGGTTTCGATGATCGTGGCAAAAGCGGTCAACATGGCGAAGAAGATGGATATTCCGATTCTGGGACTGGTTGAAAACATGAGTTATCTGGAATGTCCGGACTGCGGAAAGAAGATTTCTGTATTCGGTGAAAGCCATATCGAGGAGACGGCAGACGAGTATGAGATTCCGGTGCTGGCGAAGATTCCGATCGATCCGTCGATTGCGTCTAAGGTGGACGAGGGGCTGGTTGAGTATGTGGAATCCCCATGGCTGAATGCGGCGGCTGACGCAGTTGAGAAGGCATAAAAGAATATAGATATATAGAAGAGGTGGAAGAATACAAATGAATATTGCTCAGAATCCCAACAGCGAGCTGAGCCATTTCGCGGTCAATACGCCTCAGGTATTTGAGATTCCTGAGACATTCCGGGAGACGGCAAGGCAGTTTCAGGAAGCGATGATGCAGTACAGCTGCGCGATTCGAGAGTTTAAGACGAAGCTGGAAGTGCTCAACGATGAGCTTTCCATGCGGAATGCAAGAAACCCGATCGAGATGATCAAGGCGAGAGTGAAGAAGCCGAAGAGTATTGTAGAAAAACTGCAGCGGCGCGGACTTCCGCTTTCGATCGAATCGATGGAGTCCAACCTGGATGATATAGCGGGTGTCCGTGTGATATGTTCGTTTGTGGACGATATTTACGAGATCAGCCGGATGCTGGAACGCCAGGATGATGTGACCATCATTGCGATTAAGGATTATATCAAGGCGCCGAAGGAAAACGGCTACCGCAGCTACCACATGATCGTGGAAGTACCGGTATTCTTTTCAAGCAGTAAGAAAAATATCCGTGTGGAAGTCCAGATCCGCACGATCGCCATGGATTTCTGGGCGAGTCTGGATCACCAGCTCAAGTATAAAAAGCAGCTGGATGCCCAGGAAGCCGCAGAGATCGGTGCGGAGCTGAAAAAGTGTGCGGATGTCATCGCGGAGACGGATTGCAAGATGTTAAGCATCCGTCAGAAGATTGAGGAAAAACATCCGACGCAGGAAGAATATCGTGATGTAAACGAATAGATCATGTATCGGAGTGCTTTTGGCGGCTGAAGCGCCTGCCATATCTTTAATACATAAAATAGGACAGGGTTTCGGTAATTCGGAACCCTGCTTTTTTATAGATCGAGAGTGCCGGATAATTGTCACTGCTGACGTGAAGAACAATCCGGGTGCAGCCGCGCGCGATCAGATCGTTTAAGACCAGACAGAAAGCAGCTTCACCGATTCCCAGTCCGCGGCAGAGGTCATGGACCCGGAAGCCGTAGAAACAGGCATGAAATGTGCCGGGAACGTCCGGGACGGGCTGCATACGCGCCATGCACACGGCAGCCGGAGAGCACATCGGATCCGGCGGAGTCTCTAAAAATTCATAGGTCAGAATTGTAACGGTCGGATCTGGATCATCGGCGCTGTGGAAGCAGTCCCAGCAACTGTCGGGATCAACACTTTCGTTGACGTCACCTTCCGGTGCAGAAGTGCAGGTAAAGGTAAGCGGGCGTTTTTCAACCATGGGAGAGTCAAAGCGTTCGGCCGCCGGGTCAAAGTCCCATTTCATCTGATATTCCTGATCGACGCGGTCAGCGTGAATGGCTTTCATCGTGGCAGCCGTATCAGCGGATTCCGGGTCAACCGGAAATAGAATATCGTGCTCACCGGAGATGTCGCAGGCTTTTCTAAGAGTGCGGCAAAATATCCGCGTCGGCGCAGGGAAGGGCGGGTGAAGGCGATGCATTCGACGGGTTCCTCGTCCGAAAGACCATCTGGTGGAAGGATCATTCCCATGATGGCTGCAAGTGTCTCTGATTCATCCAGAAGAAGCAGGAAACAATTTCCGTCTTCAAATGGAAAAGAAATGTGGATCGGCTGCGTCTTCTGGCATTCATTCAACAGTGCCAGGATCTGTTCTGCCTGATCTGGCAGAGAGTGAGTTTGTCTGAATTAAATTCATAACTTCTAATCCTTTCTTTCTTGCAATACAAAGTGTACCAGCTACAAAAGCAGCTGAGAAGATAAGTCTTTCATAAAGATAAACGTATTTGCGGATAAACACTTCACGTTTTTTGGATCGAAAATGTCTGGATTTTTCAAATCGGAAAAGCTTACCTGTATCGTATAAAAAAGACGCAAAAAATTCAAGGAAATTGACAGAATTTATGCTAATTTTCATATTGTCCTATAAATTTGAGAGTGATAGAATAGAGGCATTAATACGAAAGGCGAAGACATCATGAAGTACTTGAAAGAAGTGACAATTATTTTTGGTATCACAATGCTGGGAGAATTTTTGAACTATCTGCTTCCGTTTCCGGTTCCGTCCGGCGTATACGGATTGTTCATTCTTCTACTTATGCTTTGCACAGGAGCATTACATACAGAAGATGTGGCGGAAGTGGGAGATTTCTTCCTGGATACGATGCCGATTATGTTTATACCGGCAGGTGTGGGCCTGCTTGACAGCGTGCAGGAGGCGGAGTCCATCCTGGTGCCGCTGACAGTGATTACCGTGATTTCGACGGTATTTGTTATGGTTGCGACCGGGTGCGTGGCGCAGAGCATTATCCGCAGAAAGAATAAAGGGGGCAAAAGCATGAATGGACTGATTCATTCTCTTTATTTTGGAATGCTGGTCAGCGTCGGCGCGTATATGCTGGGCGTCTGGCTGAAAAAGAAGACCGGCTGGGCGATTTTAAATCCGCTGCTGGTTGCAATTATAGTTGTGATTGCATTTTTATCTGTTTTCATATAGAATATAAGGAGTACAACCGCGGCGCGGTGTATCTGAGCTATTTTCTGACACCGGCGACGGTCTGTCTGGCGATTCCGCTGTATAAGCAGCTGGAGCTTTTGCGCCAGCACCTGATTGCGGTTGCTTCTGCAATCGTGGCAGGGGTAGCGGGAAGTGTCGGCAGTATCTATGTGATGTGCCGTTTCTTTCAGCTGGAGCATACGCACTATGTGACATTGCTTCCAAAGTCCATTACGACGGCGATTGGCATGGGCGTCAGCGAGGAAGCGGGCGGTATCGTGACGCTGACGGTTATCAGCATTATAATTACAGGAATTTTGGGAAATATTATAGCCGACTGGCTGTTTCCAGATATTTAAAATTGAAGAGCCTATCGCGAAGGGGCTGGCACTTGGAACGGCAGCCCATGCGATTGGAACGGCAAAGGCGCTGGAATTAGGGCGAGATCGAGGGTGCGATGAGCAGCTTGTCAATTGCGGTCGCCGGTCTTTTGACCGTAGTGGTAGTACCACTGATGTCGGGACTGATTTAAAGGTGGTGCTGAAGCGGTAAGAATTTGTATAGAAATTGGAATGCACATAGAGAGGCAGAGAAAGATACTGCGGGTCATGCGCATGATAACGGTAGCAAAAGATAGGAGGGAGCAGGTATGATGAATTTGTATGAGGCGATAGGATGTCGCCATTCAGTTCGAAAATACACCGATCGGGAGGTCACGGAGAAGCTGCGTGGGCAGATCCTGTCCTATTTTGATAAGACCTCCCGGTTAAATGACCGGATCCGGGTTGAGGCAGTGATATTCGACAATACAAAGAAAAAGCCGATGTCCACGGACTCTGGAAGGTGGATGCTCCCTACTATCTGGCGATCTATTCGGACCAGGAGGAAGGCTGCGAGCGCAATGCCGGTTATCTGATGGAGCAGATGGTGCTCTATATGACGGCAAAAGGGATTGGAACCTGCTATTTGGGCAGCGTGCAGCCGGCGCAGAAGGTGCGCGGCGGCAAACGCTGCCTGATGATGGTCGCATTCGGCTACCCGGAGGGCAAGCTTTACCGTGAAAGCCCGCTGGCAAAGCGCCTCCCGCTCAATGAACTCTGTATTTTCAAGGAAGAAGCCGGAGAGCAGATGAAGACGATTCTCCGTGCGGCGCGTCTCGCACCGTCCGCGATGAACACCCAGCCGTGGCGCTTCATCGTCTATTCCGACCGAATCTATGTGTTCGCCCTAAAAACCCGCTTTCCGGGCAAGAGGCTTCCATGCGATGCGCGAATTCAGCATCGGCATCATGCTCTCCCACATTATGCTCGCCGCCGAAGAACTCTGGATGGAACTTCAGACGGAGACGGAGGAACATTTTGCGGCTAAAAGTTACAAAAATGGAGATTATGTGGCGACGTTGACGCTGCATTAGATGCATTGATTCATTGTATTAAATGTTGAAATAGTTTATATTTAAGCAAGAAAAACTAATTTTGCAATTTTAAAACCAATTATTCAGAGAAACGATACACTCAAGAAAGAAGCGCGCCAGCCGTCCGATGCCGTGACAGCTGGCGCGCTTCGGGGCAATCAAAAGGGCATAAGCAAAAACCCTTTTTTCCTTGCTCCGTGCCCTTGAAAGCGCCCTCCACTTATGATAAAATAAGTTGATTATTTATGAGAGATACTCTGGAGGAGAACGTGATGGTTAGTAAATTGATTGAGAAGATTCAGAAGACAAAGGCACCGATCTGTGTAGGACTGGATCCGATGCTTGGATATATTCCGGAGCACGTGAAGGAAAAGCATTTGCGGAGTTCGGAGACCCTGGAAGGAGCGGCAGAGGCGATCTGGCAGTTTAACTGTGCGATCGTGGATGCGACGGCTGATCTGATTCCGGCGGTCAAACCGCAGATTGCGATGTATGAGCAGTTTGGCATCGAAGGCCTGAAAGCGTATGACCGGACTGTCAAATACTGCCAGCAGAAGGGCTTAATTGTCATCGGAGACATCAAGCGCGGCGACATCGGTTCCACATCGGCTGCCTACGCAACCGGTCATCTCGGCAGCGTGAAGGTTGGAAATACGACCTGTTCCGCGTTCAATACCGAGTATGTGACGGTCAATCCGTATCTGGGAACCGACGGCGTGAAACCATTTGTGGACGAGTGCAATGCATCCGACCGCGGTATCTTTGTACTGGTAAAGACTTCTAACCCATCCAGCGGCGAGTTCCAGGATCGTCTGGTGGACGGTCGCCCGCTTTATGAGCTGGTAGCGGAGAAGGTCGTTGAGTGGGGAGGCTTCCATGGATGGCGACTACAGTAATGTAGGCGCAGTTGTGGGCGCAACTTACCCGGAGATGAGCAAGATTCTGCGTAAGCTGATGCCGAAGACTTACTTTCTGGTTCCGGGTTATGGCGCACAGGGCGGTACGGCAGAAGACTTAAAATACTGCTTCAACGAGGATGGACTGGGCGCGATCGTCAATTCTTCCCGCGGTATCATCGCGGCATACAAGAAAGAGGCATACGCCAAATTCGGTCCGGAGCATTTTGCGGACGCATCGAGACAGGCTGTCATCGATATGATTGCGGACATCGGACGTGTACTGTAAGGAGGAGCTCATGGCACAGAAGAAAGAGACAGCAGTTGTATATAGTCAGGAAGAACTGGCACCTGGCATTTTCAGTATGTGGATCGTGACGGACATAGCGGACGAGGCAAGACCGGGACAGTTTATCTCGGTCTACAGCCAGGACGGTTCCAGACTTCTTCCGCGCCGATTAGTATCTGCGAGGCAGATCCGGATGAAGGGCGCCTGCGGATCGTATACCGGTTGCCGGTAAAGGAACGGATGAATTTTCCAAATATGTTTCCGGAGACCCGATCGACATCATGGGACCTCTGGGAAATGGTTTCCCGCAGGAGGGCGAAAATGTATTTCTGATCGGTGGCGGTATCGGTGTTCCGCCGATGCTTGAGATGGCGAAACAGTTAAACTGCGAAAAACAGATCATTTTAGGATACCGGGATGAAAATCTCTTCCTCCGGGATGAATTTGAGGCATATGGAGAAGTCTTTGTGGCGACCGAGGACGGAAGCGTCGGCACGAAGGGCAATGTCCTGGACGCGATCCGGGAGCAGAACCTGACGGCGGATGTGATCTACGCCTGCGGACCGACCCCGATGCTGCGCGCCATCAAGGGTATGCGGCAGGAATCAAGTGCTATATTTCCCTGGAGGAGAAGATGGCATGTGGAATCGGCGCCTGTCTGGCATGTGTCTGCCAGTCGAAGGATGTAGACCACCACAGCAATGTACACAACAAGCGGATCTGCAAGGACGGACCCGTATTTTTAGCCGAGGAGGTAGAATTATGAGACAGATGGCAGTCAATCTTGCGGGTGTAGAGCTTAAAACCCGGTCATGACGGCATCCGGAACCTTTGGTTCAGGGGCAGAGTACGGCGAGATGGTTGATCTGAACAAGCTCGGCGCGGTTGTGACCAAGGGTGTGGCACAAATGTGCCGTGGCCGGCAATCCGACCCCGCGTATTGCGGAGGTGTACGGCGGCATGATCAACGCGATCGGCTTACAGAATCCGGGGTATG
>SCPO01000065.1_pt1 | contig 22373 bp, 32 predicted proteins | sample 6106821 | NCBI WGS metagenome assembly SCPO01 (sample SAMN10720448, study PRJNA508395) | human gut metagenome | isolation source: Participant 2 stool, 0 month | host: Homo sapiens | collected 2017 | reverse complement strand
CGGCTTCAATGCTGGCCACCAGCAGCGCCGGGATGGAAATGCTTTGAAGGAAACGGCGATGATGACCAGAACGGCCATGATGGACCAGACGTTGACGTTCTTGAAGTCCACATCTGCCACTCGATCAGGTCCTTGGTCATGGCACCCTCACCGGTGATGACGCCCTCGGGTCAACGGTCTTGATGAGGAAATCATCTCGTCCAGCTGGTTGTTGATGGCATCCGTGCCGGTCTTATAGGAGCTGTTGGCAAGGATCAGCTTGTAGCCGCCGGACTGCAGGATCTCCATGATGCTGTCGGGCAGCAGCTCGGTCTGGAAGCCCGGGCCGGTGATGGAATCAGACTCACCACCTGCGTAATGCACTCCACATCCTTGAGCTCATCACACAGGTCGCTCACCTGGGTGGCGGTCAGGTCGTCATGCACCAGAATAAAGTGGCTGGTGGTCATGCCGAAGTCCTCGCCCAGCTTGTTGGTGCCCACGATGCCGGTCAGGTCCTGGGGCAGGAATCGAACAGGGTGTAGTACACCTCGGTCTTGTTCTGTGCGATGGCAAAGGGGATGAGGATGAGGATAAAGATAACCACGATGGGCACCGAGTGATTGGAAACAAAGTAGCTGAGCTTTTCAGCTTGGGGATCACGGTGCGGTGCTTGTACTTTTCCACCCATTTATCAAAGGTAAGGATCAGGGGGGGCAGGATGACCACGGTGCAGATAACGCCGAGGGCAACGCCCTTTGCCATGACAAGGCCGATATCGCGGCCCAGGGTCAGCCGCATAGCGCACAGCGCCAGGAAGCCGGCAATGGTGGTCAGACTGGATGCGGCAATGGAGGTCATGGTCTTGCAGATGGCGCTGGTCCTGGCCTCTCGTTGGAAGAGCGCAGCTCCTTTTCTTCCTGATAGCGGTGCAGCAGGAAGATGGAGAAGTCCATCGTAACACCCAGCTGCAGCACGGTGGCCAGTGCTTCGGTAATGTAGCTGATCTGCCCCAAAAAGATGTTGGTACCAAAGTTGTACGCAATGGGGAACAGAAGTCCGATCATAAACAGCAGCGGGGTGATGGTGCTTTCCAGCGAAAGGAACAGCACCAGAGGCTGGCACCCACGGCGATCAGGATGTACATGGGCATCTCCTTATTGACCAGCGCCTTGGTGTCCTGCAGGATCACGCTCATGCCGCCAAAGAAGCAATCCTTGCGCAGCAGCTTTCGATCTGAGCGACGGCTTCCATGGTCTCGTCGCTGGCGCTGGGGGCGTCAAAGCGGTCGATCAGCATGGTGGAATCGTTTTGCCGAACATGAACTGCTGTACATCGGCGGGCAGCATCTCGGTGGGGATGCTGGGGTCGATCACATCGCTGAGCCAGAAGGTCTGGGTCACGCCGGAACAGCCTCGATGTCCTTCTTCATGGCGATCAGTTCGTTTGTGGGTAAGCCTTCTACCGTGATCATACCGGTGGAGGCCAGATGGAAATCGTCCTCAAGGGCTACCTCGCCGATCATGGAGTCCAGCTCCGGCGGAAGATAGGTTAGGATGTCGTAATTGATGCGGGTAGCAATTGCGCCGATTGCGGAAGGGATCAACAGCAGGAATGCTGTCAGGATCAGCTTGCGCAGCCGCACAATGCCCTGTGCGATCTTTTCATGAGAACCCTCCATAGAAAATGGTTAAAATCTTAGTAAAATGACCGGTGGTCATTTCCAAGCAAACACTATTATAACCATGACAAACCGGGTGTCAAGTACAAAATGACCAGAAGTCAGTTTTCTTATCAACTGCCTGAAATTGTATAGCTTTTTGACTTGCACTATCGGAAAAGGACTGCTAAAATGATTGAGACAACACAAATGAGCGAATGAAACCGAGCGGAAAAGAGGAATCGTCAGGGAATATGGGTACCGTGGAGGGCAAAAGGGAGAAGCGCCGGGCACTGCTGGAGGCAGCCTATGATCTGTTTCTGGAGCGAGGTGCCGCAAAACCAGCGTAGAGGACATCACCAGCCGGGCCAGGTGGCCAAGGGCACCTTTACCTGTATTTTCAGGATAAGGGTGCGGTGATGCAGGCGCTGCTGGGCCGGGTGAGCTACCAGCTGCTGAGCGACGCGTGCGAAGCGGTGGAAAAGCAGACAGAGCTCGAAAACTTCCCGGACAAGATGGTGGCGGTGATCGACCACATCATCGAAGCACTGCGGAAGGATACGCTGGTGCTCAAGTTTCTGGAGCACAACTTCATATGGCCGGGGCTGGATCAGATCGAGGCCAGCCGCGAAGCCGAGCCGCTGATGCGCAAGCTGCTGAATGTGGTGCTGACCAGCCCGGAAATGGCCGGCCGCACTGAGCGGGAGATCTACCAACGCATCACGGCACTGGGCAGCATGTGCATGTCAGTGTGCTATTCCAGCGTGCTGGAGGGCAAACCCGATGATATTGAAGCCATGAAGCCGGTGCTGTACGATATCGTCCGCAGGTCGCTGAAGGCGGAAAAATAAAATCACAGAAAAGTATTGCTTTTGCACAGGCTGTGGTAAACTATTCAAGTCGATATGACTTATGGACGGTTAGCTCAGCTGGTAGAGCATCTGCTTGACGTGCAGGAGGTCACAGGTTCGAGTCCTGTACCGTCCACCATACAGTTCGTACTCGAACCCGATTCTTTATGAAAAGGGTTCGGGTACGTTTTGTTTATCGGAGGTTCTGCGGAGAGTACGCAGAGCAGTAAACGAGCAAAGGCAGAGTATCACCATGACGGTGGTATCCTGCCTTTTGCTTTGCATCTATACTGTGCGTTTCGGGTCAATCGCTGCGTATGTCCGTCCGTACGTACGCGGGAAAAAGGAGAGTTCTGACATATAGCAGTGGTCTTTGTCAAGCTGTATGGTATACTCAAACCAGTGAGCATGCTAAACGAATCGTAATGAAAGGGCGTGTTATAATGGGATATGGTTGGGCAACAGTTTTCACTTTGGCTGCATGGTTTGCAGGATTGGTTCTTGATGCAAATGTGACTTTTTGGGTGACCTTGGGCTGAGAGCTGTGCTTCCCATTATCGTAATGGGGTGTTGCATTATGAAGCATACGAAAGATTGTAACTCAAAATAAGCAAAGACATATTAACCACACTATCATAGTAGAAAGAAGGAAAATTATGAACGCAACAGATGTTTTACATGATAATAAAGACAATATCTGCCTGACATCCTATTGTATGGATTGTATCGACCATGAGTATTTTCGCTATCAGGAAGATCATTTCACACATGAGCATTGTCAAATATGGGGAAAAGATGGATGCCATTCAATGTGCAACGATAAAGAAACTCAAACGGAATATAGATGGACGGATGAAAATCGGTGGGACTAAAATTTTCACCAGCAGGGTTTGGGGCAGGCACGTCCCAACAAAAGCTGTCCCGGATGGGCAGAAAATTTCAAAATTGAAATTTGTGGCCACGGGACGATTCTTACCCTATTGTCACCGTTGCAGCTGTAGTCATTTTGTGATACAATATTCCTGACAGGAGGTGTCCCGTATGATGCAGACATTCGTTCGCCCTTCCGGGACCTGCGCAACCATTACGCCGAAATTTCGGAGATGCTCAAAGACCATGACCATGTGATCATCACGAATCATGGCCGTGTGGAATCAGTTCTCATCAACATTGAGGACTACGCCAAGTACGAGGAGTTCTTGCACCAGCGGTATGTTGCCGAGGCACTTGCCAAGGCAAAGCAGCAGGCGGCTGACCCCGACACGCAATGGGCAGACCACGAAAGCGTATGGGAGACGCTGGGCAAGCAGTATGACGTATAAAATCAAATATCTGCCCTTGCTGTACAGGACCTGAACGATATCGCCCGATATCTGTCTGGCTTTACCCTAAAACAGCTAGCCGCGTACTGAAAGAGCTGCGGAGAAGATCACAAAATTGGGCGATACCCCGAAAATGTGCGAGATCTACCGCCTCGACCCTGCTTACCGTAGGATGGTCGTTGACCAGTATCTTGTATTTTACCGCGTCAACGATGAAATAAAGACTGTGGAGGTCCACCGTGTGCTGCGAGGTGCGTGGAATCTGCCGCAGTATCTGGAATAAATCCAGGTTCGCCTGCCCTTGGCAGTGCTCTGCCGCAAAAGTCCTCAGACGGTTGTCTTGGGCTTTTTGTTGCGCCATCCACTAACCCACGTCAGAGCAGGACGAGAACCGCACCTGTTTTCCCCACAAGGTTTTCCATTGCATTTCATAGAAAAGTGTGTTTCAATAAAAGAGCCATACGGCGATCATACGCAGTGAGAAGGTGGGTGCAGGATGTTCAAAATTGCGATCGTAGAGGATCAGGAAGAAACACGGGAAAGCCTGAACCGGTTCGTCCGGCAATATGCGCAGGAGCAGGGCCTGCAGGTGGAGATCAGTCTCATCACAGACGGTGCCGAGATCGCAGAGCACTATACGCCGGGGATCGACATTATTTTTATGGACGTGGAGATGCCACGGCTGGACGGTTTTGAGCGGCCGAAGCCATCCGGGCCGCGGATGCGGATGTGGTGCTGGTCTTTGTGACCAACATGGCACAGTATGCCATCCGGGGCTACGAGGTAGATGCACTGGATTATGTGCTGAAGCCGGTGAACTATTATCAGTTCTGCACCAAGCTTTCCCGCGCCATCCAGCGGGTGCAGCGGCGCAGAGGCGGGCAGGTGGTGCTGCAGCTGGCGGGCGGCGGCATCCAGCTGCTGGATACCGCTGATATCTATTATCTGGAGACCCACAGCCGGATGCTGTACTACCACACCTCAAAGGCGAGTTCGCGGCACGCGCCAGCCTGCAAAGTGCCGAAAAGCAGCTTGCCGAGTATCATTTTGTCCGCTGCAACCAATGCTATCTGGTCAATCTGGCCTACGTCAAGGGCATTGAAAACGACTTTGCCCTTGTGAAAAACGACCGGCTGGAGATCAGCCGACGGCAGCGTACGGCCTTTCTTACCGCAGTAGCGTCCTACATGGGAGGTGTGCTGTGACCACATCGCTGCTGAACAGCCTGCTCCGGGCGCTGCTGCGCTGGGGCGCGGCGCTGGTCTTTTGTCTGCCTTTGCGGCATCGCTCCCATTTCTGGGCGCGCGCCTGCGGGATGCTGTTCCCGCTGCTTTTGCTGGCGCAGCTGCTGGACCCTCTGGCACAGTCCACAACACTGTGGCAGCAGCAGCTCCTGCTGCTGGTGCTTTACATCTCCTTTTTTGCGCTGCTGGGCGGGATGATCTATCTGTGTACGGATATCAATAAAAAAGGTGCCCTGTACTGCGCAGTATGGAGCCTGCTCATCGCGCAGTGCGCTTACGAGAGCTGGTGCTTTCTGGAGCTGCAGTTTACCCGGTATGGACACCCGCTGAATATGGCTTCCCTTGGGCGGTTCTGGTACAGCTGCTGTCCGGGGCGGTATTCTTTGCGGCGGTGTACATCCTGCTGGCACGGCAGCTTCCTTATAAAGGAGAATACAACATCGGGCCTCGGCAGCTGTTCAGCGCGTTCTTCATTGGCATCCTGTTCATGGTGCAGGCCGCCGTGCTGGACAATGCCCGCGCCGAACAGACTCCGCTGAGTCTTACCGTTACCATTCTGATCGGGCAGTTCTATTTTATCACCCTGCTGTATTTTCAGAGTGAGCTGTTCAAGAAGTCTGCCATGGAAAAGAGATGAGTGAACTGAATCTGCTGTACGAGCGTCAGCGTCAGCAGTATCAGGTGGCCCGGCAGAACGTGCAGATCATCAACAAGCGCTGCCATGAGCTGAAGGTGCAGATCGCCAATCTCCGCAAGCTGTCGCCCGAAGAGGTACCACAGGAGCGCATTGATGAGGCCGAGCGCGCAGCCCGCCTGTATGACGCGAACCGCAACACCGGCAACGAGGTGCTGGATGTGGTGCTGACCGAGAAGAGCCTGCTGTGCGAGTCCCGGGCATCCAGCTGAATGCCGTGGCAAACGGCAGCTGTCTGGGCTTTTTGAAGCGGGGATCTGTACGCATTGTTTGCCAATGCGCTGGATCACGCCGTGGAAAGCGCCGTGCAGGTCTCCCGGCCGGAGTGCAGGGTCATCGATCTGCTGGTCTGTGTGCGGCAGGGTTTTGTGGTGGTGAACATCATCAGCCCGCTGCGCCCGCCGGAACAGCAGGCAAGCCGCTCTGCACAATACGAGCTGAAGGTGATCCGGCGCATCGTGCAGAAGTACAAAGGTACTTTGACCTTGGAAGAGCAGGGCGAGTTTTTGCGGAAAAGATCATCTTTCCGCTGCAAAAATAAGTTAAGAAAACGGCAGCCGCCGCAGAAGTTCCGGAAACGGAAGGACTGCGGCGGTTTTCTTTTTGCGACTTGTTGGATACATCTGCTTGTGAAAAACTTACAAATATATCAGTTTACATTTGGCAGTCCAAAACCGAATGCGCACGCAAAACGACCGATTTTCGCACGCATCTTGCGAAATACGGCCACTCTGATAAAATAATGACAAAGAGCAAAAACGAAAAAATCACTGTACCACAGCAAAACAGGAGGAATCGGATGCGTAGTATTGCAAAGCTCATGAAGGACTGGCAGTTTACCGGCCCGAACGGCGTTACCACCGCCGTAGAGCTGCCCCATACATGGAACGCCAGGGACGGTCAGGACGGCGGCAACGATTACTGGCGGGGCTGCTGCACCTACTGCACCCGCTTTGCAGCACCGGTGTACGACCCGGCACAGCAGCAGGTATGGCTGCAATTTGAGGGCGTCAACGCCAGCGCCGCCGTGCTGCTGAACGGTCAGCAGCTCTGCACCCATGACGGCGGCTACTCCACCTTCCGGGCAGAGGTCACGGAGCTGCTGCAGGCAGAGAACCAGCTCACGGTGCGGGTGGACAACAGCGTCAACGACCGCGTTTACCCCCAGAAAGCAGACTTCACCTTCTACGGCGGCATCTACCGGGATGTGAGCCTGCTGGTGGTGAACAAAACCACATTGCGCTGGGACATTTTGGCGATACCGGCGTGAAGATCACCCCGGCCCTGCAGGAGAACAGCGCCGACATCCGGGTGGAAACGCTGGTGGAAGGCAGCGGCACCGTGACGGTGGAGCTGCTGGATGCTGAGGGCCGCACCGCTGCAAAGGGCGAAGGCGAAAATACTTTCCTCCATCTGGATGCTCCCCACCTGTGGAACGGCGTGAAGGACCCCTACCTGTACACCTGTGTGGTTCGTTTGCTGCAGGACGGCAAGCCGGTGGATGAAGTGACCACCAAGGTGGGCCTGCGCAGCTTCTCTGTAGACCCAAAGAAGGGCTTTTTCCTCAACGGCAGGCCCTATCCCTTCACGGTGTGTCCCGTCACCAGGACCGCAAGGGCCTGGGCAACGCCATCACCCCGGAGATGCACGATGAGGACATGGCGCTGATCCGGGAGCTGGGTGCAAACACCGTCCGGCTGGCGCACTACCAGCACGACCAGTATTTCTACGACCTGTGCGACCAGTACGGCATGGTGGTCTGGGCAGAGATTCCCTACATTTCCGAGCATCTGCCCAATGGCCGGGAAAATACCATCAGCCAGATGAAGGAGCTCATCCACCAGAACTACAACCATCCTTCCATCGTATGCTGGGGCGTTTCCAACGAGATCACCATCTCCACCAAGGACAAGGCGGATATGCTGGACAACCATCGGGTGCTCAACGAACTGTGCCACAAGATGGATTCCACCCGCCTGACCACGCTGGCCTGCTACGCCATGTGCGGCCCCTTCAACCCGGTGGCACACATTACCGATATGGTCAGCTGGAACCTCTATCTGGGCTGGTATGTGCCGGGGCTGTTCCTGAATGACCTGTGGATAGACTTTTTCCATCTGGTATACCCCAACCGTCCGCTGGGCTTTTCCGAGTACGGTGCCGAGGGCATGCCCAACCTCCACAGTGCCCACCCCGCCGGGGCGACCACACCGAGGAATATCAGGCCAAGTACCACGAGTATATGCTGAAGTGCTTTGATCGCCACCCGTGGCTGTGGTCCACCCATGTGTGGAATATGTTTGATTTTGCAGCCGATGCCCGGGATCAGGGCGGCGAGCCGGGCATGAACCACAAGGGCCTTGTGACCTTTGACCGCAAAACCAAAAGGACAGCTTCTACCTCTATAAAGCATGGTGGAGTGAGTAAAACTTCGTCCACATCTGCTCCAAGCGGTTCACCGACCGCACCGAGAAGGAGATCGAGGTCAAGGTCTACTCAACCAGAACTCCGTCGCCCTGTATGCGGACGGCAAAAGCTGGCAGAGCAGACCGGCGAGCACATCTTCAGGTTCCGCGTGCCGCTGCATGGCAAGGTGGAGCTGAAGGCGGTTGCAGGCGACTGCATCGACACCGCATCCTTCCGCAGTGTGGCAGAGCCGAACCCCAGCTACAAGCTGGTGAAAACCAAGTCCAAGAGTGCGAACTGGGTATAAACAAGGACATTCCGCTGTCTGGCGGTTGTTATACATGAAAAGGAGGAGAACCAATGAATACCAAAGAACCAAAGTACGTTTGTGGTCGGTACTCACTGCACTGACGGCGATCCTGACCATCGCCGCCATCGTGGGCAACATGATCGCAAATCAGTACGCCACCACCCTGAACGTTGCTCTGAATGCATCGACCTATAAGATCATCAAGGGCGACACTACGGAAGATACCGAATACTTCAAAGCGGGCTTTACTTCCGACGAAGAGCGCGAGGCTTACGAAGCAGAGCTGTGCGCCACCGTTGAGGCCGAGGGCGCTGCCCTGCTGAAGAATGACAACGCTGCCCTGCCGCTGGCAGGCAGCGCCAAGGTCAGCCTGTTCGGCCATGGCTCTGTGGACCTGATGTACGGCGGCACCGGCTCCGGTTCCGTGGATACCAGCAAGGCCCCCAACCTGAAGGAAGCACTGGAAGCTCAGGGCATTCAGGTCAACCAGACGCTGTGGGATCTGTACAAGTCCGACAGCATGATGACGAATTACAGCCGCGTTACCCCGGCTTCCATCTCGGATACGCTGGAAGCAAACACCCAGTACGCTGTCAATGAAGCTCCGTGGAGCGCACTGTCCAGCGCCGAGAGCAGCTTTGCCGAGTACGGCGATGCTGCCATCGTGGTGTTCTCCCGCTCCGGCGGTGAGGGTGCAGACCTGCCCAGCGGCACCAACGGCACCAACGACAGCTGGATCTCCGGTTCCGAGGGCAGCGGCAACTATCTGGAGCTGTCTGCTGAAGAGATCGAGCTGCTGAAGAACCTGAAGGCACTGAAGGACAACGGCACCTTCAAGTCCATCGTCGTCCTGATCAACAGCTCCAACGCACTGGAAATGGACTTCCTCAACCCTGCCATCTGCGGCGAGGACTACGGCATTGATGCCGCCATGTGGATCGGTGATGTGGGCCAGACCGGCATCAACGGTGTGGGCCAGCTGCTCGCCGGCACTGTGACCTCCGGCTCTCTGGTGGACACCTACCTGTACGACAATCTGGCAAACCCCGCCATGTACAACTTCTACACCCAGGCTTACCCCAACGCAGCAGAGTACAATCTGCTGACCGAGGGTGCGGATGTGCAGGGCATGTACAGCGTCTATCAGGAAGGCATCTATCTGGGCTACCGCTACTTCGAGACCCGTTACGAGGATGTGGTCATGGGCACTGCCAAGGCAGGTGACTATGGCTGGGCCACCACCGTTGCCTATCCCTTCGGCTACGGCGACAGCTACACCACCTTCGCTTACAGCAACTTCAATGTGACCGAGTCTGACGACGCCTTCACCGTCACCCTGAAGGTCACCAACACCGGCAAGACCTATTCCGGCAAGGAGACCGTGCAGGTCTACTTCCAGTCTCCCTACACCGACTACGACAAGGCAAACGGCATCGAGAAGGCCGCTGCAGAGCTGTGCGGCTTTGCCAAGACCGATGTGCTGGCTCCCGGCGCTTCCGAGGATGTGACCATCACCGTGAAGAAGAGCGAGCTGCGCACCTACGACGCAAACAACGCCAAGACCTACATTCTGGATGCCGGTGACTACTACTTCACCGCTGCTACCGATTCTCACAACGCCGTCAATAACATCCTTGCTGCCAAGGGCTACACCGTGGCCGGCACCAATGGCCGCATGACCGAGGACGGCGATACTTCTCTGGTCTGGAAGTGGACCAACGAGGCACTGGATGCCACCACCTATGCAGCCAGCGCCAACGGCACTGCCATCACCAACCTGTTCGATGAGTCCGACCCCAACAAGAGCAGCGATGCTCCCGGCAGCGTGACCTGGATGAGCCGCTCCGACTGGACCGGCACGGTTCCCACCCAGCCTGCAGCCCTGACCGCCAACGAAACGCTGGCTGCAGATCTGGCCTTTACCCAGTACGACGGCACCGAGGCCGACAGCGTCGAGATGCCCACTCTGGGTGCCAAGAACGGCCTGACCCTCGCTTCCATGATCGGCAAGGACTTCGACGATCCCCAATGGGAGACCCTGCTGGATCAGCTGACCTTCGATGAGATGGTCAACACCATCACTCTGGGCTTCCACAACACTGCAGCGGCTGCCTCCATCGGCAAGACCGCTACCAAGGACGAGAACGGCCCGCAGGGCCTGACCGCTGCCCTGACCGGCGGTGCATCCGCCATGTGCTACACCTCCGAGGATGTCATGGCTGCCACCTTCAATGTGGACCTGATCAACGAAGTGGGCAAGTGCATCGGTGAGGACTGCCTTGCCATGGGTTACTCCGGTCTGTACGGCCCCGGCATCAACATGCACCGTACCGCCTACTCCGGCCGTAACTTCGAGTACTACGCCGAGGATCCCTTTGTGGCCGGCACCATCTGCGCTGCCGAGGTGCAGGGCATCCAGTCCAAGGGCGTGTATGTCTACCTGAAGCACGTTGCCCTGAACGACTCCGAGACCAGCCGCCGTGGTGTCAACACCTGGCTGAACGAGCAGACCGCCCGCGAGATCTATCTGGAAGTGGCCGATAAGGCCATCACGGATGGCGGCGCATGGTGCGTGATGACCGGCTTCAACCGCTGGGGCGCAACCTGGTGCGGTGCCAACTCCAACCTGCTGAACGGCTTCCTGCGTGAGGAGCTGGGCATGCGCGGCATGTGCATCACCGACTTCTCCGGCTCCAGCCAGTACATGGATCTGGTGGACGGCCTGATCGCCGGTTCCGACATCTGGGACAGCCCGATGCCCAAGATCCACACCACCAAGGCTGCTAACTACGAGAACGATGCCTACATCGTGACCCAGATGCGCAATGAAATGCATCACATCCTGTACACCGTGGTCAACTCCAACGCCATGAACGGCTGGTCTGCAAGCGATACGCTCAAGACCGTGCTGCCCTGGTGGCAGACTGCGATCTATGCACTGATCGCCGTGCTGGCTGTGCTGACCGTGCTGTGCGCATGGCAGCTGAGCAAGGCCCTCAAGCGCAAGAAGGAGCTGGCAGACACCGCTCCTGCTGTTGACCAGAAGTAATTCCGGTCTGCACGATCCCTGACCCAATGTTACGGCAGCCTGCCCCGAAGGCGGGGCGGGCTGCCGCTTTTATCAAAGACAAAGGAGAGACCGCAATGGGCGAACAAAACAACGGCGTCGAGTGTGAACCGCGCCAAAACCTACCAGCTGGTGCTGTTCCCTCTGAATAACGGCGCTACCAACGTATACTATGTGCTGGTACTTTCCTACATTGCTACCTTTGGCAGCAACGTGCTGGCCCTGAGCATGCTGTTTGCTTCGGTGATGGTAACCGGCATGCGCCTGTTCGATGCCGTCACCGACCCCATCATTGGTGCCCTCATGGACCGAACCAACGGCAGGTTCGGCAAGTTCCGGCCCTTCATGGTCATCGGCAACCTCATCATGGCAGCAAGCATTCTGGTGCTGTACTGCCTCACCCGCTCATCCCCGCCAGTGCCATGGGGCTGCGCTACGCTGCGTTCGTTGCCCTGTATGCCGTGTGGGTCATCGGCTACACCTTCCAGACCAGCTGCACCCGCTCTGGTCAGACCGTACTGACCAACGACCCCTCGCAGCGTCCGCCTGTTCACCATCTTCAACACGGTGGGCAGCCTGATGGGTATGGGTCTGATGCAGTTCTTTGCCCCCATCCTTGCCAAGAACTATGAGGGCGGCTACGCTTCCGCCGGGTTCTTCCGCACGCTGGCTCCGGTGGGCATCGTCATTTCCATTCTGCTCACCCTGCTGGCTGTCATCGGCATCTGGGAGAAGGATCAGCCCAAGTACTTCGGCATCGGCGGCGAAAAGACCGAGAAGATCAAAGTCTCCGAGTACGTCCAGATCATCAAGGAGAACAAGCCCATGCAGCGCCTGATGGTTGCCGGTGCCGGCTGCAAGCTGGCCCTGTCCATTGCCACCAACACCACCGTGCTGTGCATGCTGTACGGCTGCATGATGGGCAACTACGACGGCCTGTACCTGCCCATGATGGTGCTGGGCTATGTGTTCAGTGTTCCCTTCTTCCTGCTGACCGTGCGTACGAGCCAGAAAAAGGGTCAGAAAGCCAGCCTGATGCGCTATGTCAGCGTGGCGCTGGTGTGCTATGTGGGCGTGCTTGTCCTGCTGATGCTCTGGGGCAAGGGCGATGCCTTCACCCTGTCCATTCTGGGCGAGAACGGCCTTTCCATCAATCTGTACACCATCCTGTTCATCGCTCTGTTCGGCATAGGCTATGGCGCTTATTACGCTACTGCCGATATGCCCATCCCCATGGTTGCCGACTGCTCTGACTACGAGACCTACATCTCCGGCAAGTATATCCCCGGTATCATGGGCACTCTGTTCAGCCTGGTTGACAAGCTGGTTTCCAGCCTGTCTGCTACCGTGGTCGGCATTGCGGTCAGCTTTGTGGGCCTGCAGAGCCTGCCCACCCAGTATGACCCCTACACCCCGGGCATGAACTGGGTGGTCATCGTGCTGTTCTGCATCATTCCCATGGTGGCATGGGCGGCTACCCTCATCGCCATGAAGGGCTACACCCTGACCGGTGCCAAGATGAAGGAGATCCAGGCTGTCAACGCCTGCCGCCGCGATGCAGTGGCCAAGGGCATCAAGCTGGAAGAAGCCATGGACAAGTGGCAGACCATGGACCAGCTGCCGGCCGAGTACCGGAGCTGAGACGCTGTATGGAACTGAATACCGATCTCACCGGCGCAAGCGGCACGCTGCTGCCCACGCAGGGGCTGGCGTTCGAGTTCCTAATTCTCCACCACAAAATCCTCAGACATTCGTCTGGGGATTTTTGTTTGGTGGTGGTACAGGACTCGAACTATTTCTCCCCGGATACAGGCAGAAAACGAACAAAGGCAGGGTACCACCATGAGGGTGGTGTCCTGCCTTTGAATCTTTGTGTGGAAAACCTGCTTACAGCAGCGGGATGCCTGCCTTGGCGCAGGCTTCGCGGGTGGCTGCGTCCCAGACGCTGGCCTGCACTTCGCCAATGTGGGCGCTGCCCAGCAGCAGCATGCACAGGCGGCTCTGGCCGATGCCGCCGCCGATGGAGTAAGGCAGCTCACCGTTCAGCACGGCCTTGTGGAAGGGCAGGGCGCGGCGGTCGTCGCAGCCAGCCATGGTCAGCTGCTTGTCCATGCTTTCAGGGCTGACGCGGATGCCCATGCTGCTCAGCTCATAGCTGCACTGCAGCGGGTCGTTCCAGAACAGCAGATCGCCGTCCAGATCCCAGTCGTCATAGTCGGGGGCACGGCCGTCATGGGGCTTACCGCTCTTCAGCGGAGCGCCGATCTTCATCAGGAAGGTGGTGCCGTGCTCCTTCACAAAGGCGTTCTCCCGCTCCTTCGGGGTCAGGTCCGGGTACTGGTCCTCCAGCTCCTGCGTGGTGATGAAGGTGACGTTGGGGCTGTGCAGCGGCAGCTCCTGCAGCTGGGGGAACATGGCGTGCAGGTTCATCTCGGTGGCGCATACAGCGGACACGATGGAGCGCACCACGCTCTTGAGGTAATCCTCGTTGCGGTCTTCCAGACGGATCACCTTTCCCAGTCCCACTGGTCCACATAGATGGAGTGCAGGTTATCCAGATCTTCGTCGCGGCGGATAGCGTTCATATCGCAGTACAGGCCCTTGCCCACACGGAAATCGTAGTCCTTCAGGGCCTTGCGCTTCCACTTTGCCAGTGACTGCACCACCTGTGCCTCAATGCCACTTTCCTTGATATCAAAGGTGACCTTGCGCTCGACACCGTTCAGGTCGTCGTTCAGACCGGTGGATGCTTCCAGAAACAGCGGAGCAGACACGCGGTACAGGTTCAGTGTGGCGCACAGGGTGTCGGCAAACAAACGCTTGACCGTACCAATGGCGCGCTGCGTGTCGTACAGGTTCAGCGCGGGCGTATAGTTTGCCGGGATGATGGTTTTGCTCATAACAAAACCCCTCTTCTGTTGGATTCTGGCCCTGATTTCCCAGTACAGGGCACGGCTTTTAAACCGAAAAATACTGGTTTCATTATGGCATATTTTTTAAGAAAGTAAAGTGAGAAGGCAAAAAGAGACCGCCGGTAAGGCAGTCCGTTTCCGCAGTGAGAAGGGCGGCTTTGCATCAGCCGAAAAGCCCCTTCAGCAGGATCAGAAGCACTTTTACAAAATCGCCGGTGCCCAGCAGCTTGTACAGAGATCAGAGTAGATAACATGAATGTTTTGCTCCTTTTTGCAATTTCGGGCCAAAATGCCCGGCATGCATGGAATACGGCTGGGCAGAGCAGCAGATTGCAGGAAAAATTGGGAGAAACAAAACGGCACCGTGCCGCTGCAAAAGCAGTACGGGTGCCGGAAGATCAATTGGTTTTCAACAGCTTCAGCGCTTTACGTTGAAAGCTGCCATGCCGGGGTAAACGGCGCTACCGCCCAGCTGCTCCTCAATGCGCAGCAGCTGGTTGTATTTTGCAACACGCTCGGTACGGCTGGGAGCACCGGTCTTGATCTGGCAGGTGTTCAGCGCCACGGCCAGATCGGCAATGGTGGTGTCCTCGGTCTCGCCGGAGCGGTGAGAGCTGATGGCGGTGTAACCGGCCTTGTGAGCCATCTTGATTGCTTCCAGTGTCTCAGATACGGAACCGATCTGGTTCAGTTTGATGAGGATTGCATTTCCTGCACCCAGCCCGATGCCCTTGGCCAGACGCTCGGTGTTGGTCACAAAGAGGTCGTCGCCCACCAGCTGGACCTTGCCGCCCAACTCGCGGGTCATCTCCTGCCAGCCTTCCCAGTCCTCTTCATCCAGGCCGTCCTCGATGGAGATGATGGGGTACTTTTCCACCAGACTCTTCCAGTGTGCGATCAGCTCGCTGGAGGTGAACTCGGTGCCGGCCTTGGGCAGCTTGTAGAAGCCCTTGCCCTTGGGGCTCTTCCACTCGGAGGAGGCGGCATCCATAGCCAGCATGAAGTCCTTGCCGGGCACGTAACCGGCCTTTTCGATGGCGGCCAGAATGGTCTCAATGGTCTCCTCGTCGCTGGACAGGTTGGGGGCAAAGCCGCCCTCATCGCCCACGGAGGTAGCCAGCCCCTTGGCCTTCAGGATGGAAGCCAGAGCGTGGAAGACCTCCGCGCACCAGCGCAAAGCTTCCTTGAAGGAGGGCGCGCCCACGGGCATGATCATGAATTCCTGCACATCCACGGTGTTGGCCGCGTGTGCGCCGCCGTTCAGAATGTTCATCATGGGCACGGGCAGGCGGTTGCCGTTCACACCGCCCAGAAAGCGGTACAGCGGCATATCCAGAGAAGCAGCGGCTGCACGGCAGGCGGCAATGGACACGGCCAGAATGGCGTTTGCGCCCAGATTGGATTTATCTTTGGTGCCGTCGGCCTTGATCATGGCAGCGTCGATGGCGTAGATGTCGGAGGCATCCATGCCCACAACAGCATCAGCAATGACGGTGTTGATGTTCTCAACAGCCTTGGTCACGCCCTTGCCCAGATAGCGGCCCTTGTCGCCGTCCCGCAGCTCCAGAGCTTCAAACTCACCAGTGGATGCGCCGGAAGGTGCGCAGCCGCGCCACAGTGCCGTCGGCCAGAGTGATCTCCGCTTCCACGGTGGGGTTGCCGCGGGAGTCGATGATCTCGCGGCCTACAACAGATTCAATTTCCAGATAGTTCATCTTGAAAACCTCCTGAATATCATTTCCATCCCTGTGCTGCCCGGGGTGGGCAGACGGGTGACGGCCAACTATGATAGTTGTGTCTAACTAACCAATAGTATCCTACCACGCTTTCCGGCCCGGTGCAAGAGCCGATGCGCATGTTTGTGGATGTAAACTTTTGAGGGGCAAAAAACGGCCGCTGATGGGGCAGAACATTCCGGCAAAGCAGGAAACAGCTGGTCTTTACAGTCTGCCCACTGGCAGCAGCGGGGATGCATCATGCCTATCATGTTAATTTCATATGGCAGATATGCTAAAATTTTTCTTTACTTTTTGTCAGGATGACTCTATACTGTTTTTGGTTCTAATATGTTTCTTTATGGTAGATAGAGGAGGATTTTCTATATGAATAAGGATCTGACGGTCGGCAAGCCGTCACAGGTTTTGTGGCAGTTCTGCCTGCCCATGTTCGGCAGCATCATCTTCCAGCAGCTGTACAACATTGCCGACAGCCTTGTTGCAGGCAAGTTCATCGGCGAGAATGCACTGGCTGCTGTGGGCAACAGCTACGAGATCACCCTGATCTTCATTGCATTTGCCTTTGGCTGCAACATTGGCTGCTCGGTCATCGTGTCCCGCTACTTTGGCGCAAAGGACTACGATGAGATGAAGACTTCGGTCTACACTTCCCTGATCGGCTCTGCCGTGCTGTGCGCCGTGCTGATGCTGATCGGCCTTGTGGGCTGCCACAGCCTGCTGGAGCTCATCAACACCCCGGATGAGATCCTTGCGGATTCTTCGCTGTATCTGGATATCTACGTGCTGGGCCTGCCCTTCATGTTCTTCTACAACATCGCCACCGGCATCTTCTCCGCTCTGGGCGACAGCAAAACGCCCTTCTATTTTCTGGCAGTCTCGACCCTGTCCAACATCGGCGTGGACATCCTGTTCGTGGCCGGTCCCAAGATGGGCGTAGCCGGTGTGGCATGGGCCACCTTCCTGTGTCAGGGTGTGAGCTGCGTGCTGGCCATGGTGGTGGTGTTCCGCCGCATCAGCGCCTTCAAATCCAAGAACAAGGTCGTGCTCTTCTCCTGGAACATGCTGGGCAAGGTAGCCATGGTCGCCATCCCCAGCATCCTGCAGCAGAGCTTCGTCTCTGTGGGCAACATCATCCTGCAGAGCGTCATCAACACCTTTGGTGCCAGCGTCATTGCAGGCTACTCTGCAGCCGTCAAGCTGAACAACATGGTCATCACTTCCTTTACCACGCTGGGCAACGGCATCTCCAACTACACCTCCCAGAACATGGGCGCGGGCAAGATGGACCGTGTGCACAAGGGCTTTGGCGCAGGCCGCAATCTGGTGTGGATCATCTGCGTGCCCATCGTGCTCCTGTACTTCTTCTTCGGCCGCTTCCTGCTGCTGCTGTTCATGAATGACCCGCAGGGTCCGGCCATCGACACCGGTATGCTGTTCCTGCGCATCCTGTCTCCCTTCTATTTTGTGGTGTCGCTCAAGCTGGTCACTGACGGCATCCTGCGCGGCTGCGGCATGATGGTGCGCTTTATGATCGCCACCTTCTCCGACCTGATCCTGCGCGTGGGCATCGCCATTGTGCTGAGCAGCACTGCTCTGGGCAGCACGGGCATCTGGATGGCATGGCCCGTGGGCTGGTGCATCGGCACCGGCCTGTCGCTGGTGTTCTACTTCACCGCCATCCGCAAGGTCCTTGCAGAGTCTCCGGCCGAAGCGGAAGCAGAGGGCAAAGCTGCCGAGGCACGTGCAGAGGCCGAGTTCGCCGCAGATGCCGAAATGGAGACCCTGTAACCCTTTTGCAACTTGTGAATTGTGTTCACCTGACACACAAACAAAATGAAGCAATTGAAATAGTGCACAAAACAGGCCCACTGCTTTTGGCTATTTTGGCAACAAAGTCCACAAAATGCCCCCAAAAGTATGGACGGTTTGTGAATTGCGGATTTTGGCTCACAGGTCTATAATATTGATAACGAAGCAAGGTCGCTTTGAGGGAAAGAGGGCCTTGCTTCCGTTTTTATACTGAAGCACGAATGCTCCTAAGGAGGATATTCACTATGAAAAAGATGATTTCTCGTCGTAATTTCTTGGCCGCTGCAGGTGTTGTTGCTGCAGCCGGCGTTCTGACTGCATGCGGCGGTTCTTCCAACAGCACTGCTGCTTCCGCCTCTACCGCAGCTTCTGGTGCCGCTGCTTCCGGCGACACCATCAAGGTGGGCGTTCTTGGACCTCTGACCGGTGATGTTTCCGTTTACGGTCAGGCCGTTGTCAACGGCGCTACCCTGTACCTGAAGCAGGTCAACGAAAGGGCGGCATCAACGGCAAGCAGCTGGAGATCATCGCCATGGATGAGCAGGGCGATGCAACTCAGGCTGTTACCTGCTTCACCAAGATGTGCGATCAGGGCATCACCGCTCTGGTGGGCGACGTTACCACCACCCCGACTCTGGCACTTGCTGCCGAGGCGCAGACTACAACATGCCCATGGTCACCGCTTCCGCTACCGCTGAGGCTGTCACCTACGATGCCGAGACAGACACCGTGAACGAGAATGTGTTCCGCGCAACCTTCACCGACCCGTTCCAGGGCATCAAGATGGCTGACTATGCTTACCAGCGGTTGGGCTACACCAAGGCGCCGTCATCTTCCAGAAGGGCGCTGACTACAACGAAGGTCTGGCAGAGAACTTCGTCAACGAGTTCGAGCCTGGGCGGCACCATCGTCGATCAGGAAACCTACTCTGAGGGCGATGTGGACTACAAGACCAGCTGACCACCATTCTGGGCAAGGCTCCCGAAGTGGTGTTCTGCCCCAACTACTATCAGGAAGTCGGTCAGATCCTGGCTCAGGCTGAGAGCATCGGTCTGGCAGTTCCTTCCTGGGCGGCGACGGCTGGGATGGTCTGGAAGGCTACGCAACTGCCGACCAGCTGAAGGATGCCTACTTCTGCGCAAACTACGCAAAGGGATCCAACCCCGACTTTGAGAACGCCTACAAGGCTGAGTACGGTGAAGTACCCCAACGGCTTCGCTCCTCTGGGCTACGATGCTGCCATGACCGTTGTCTACGGCATTCAGGCTGCTGAGGATGCCGGTCTGGCTGCTGGCGATGACGACTATAAGCACGTCATCGATGCTATCGCAGGCGGTCGATGGCATGAACCACAACCCCGTCAAGCAGACCGCTATCCTGTGCTTCGACGGTGCAACCCCGTTCTGAAGGAAATGTTCTGATCTGCTTTGATCCTGCGCACCGGTGTGCGGCATAAAGGCAGCACTCAGAAATAAAGACCCATTGCGGAGACCGCCGGAACAGGTTTTGCTCGGCCGTCTCCGCTTTTTGGTAAAAAAGTGCATTCCCCAAAAGGCGTGCAAACGCCGCAAAGAAAGGAAGTATCAGTCCATGACAGTGTTTTTAGCCAGCTGATCAACGGCTTGTCCCTTGGCAGCATCTATGCACTGATCGCACTGGGTTACAGCATGGTGTACGGCATCATCCTGCTGCTGAACTTTGCCCATGGCGATGTCATTATGGTTGGTGCGTACATGTCCTGGTTCGTGATGAATCAGCTGGGCCTTGGCCCGGTCACTGCTGTGTGCGCCACCATCATCACCTGCACGCTGCTGGGCGTTGTGATCGAGAAGATCGCCTACACCCCGCTGCGCAACGCACCTATCTCCCTGCTGATTACGGCAATCGGCGTGTCCTTCTTCCTGGAGTACACTGCAGAGCTGATCCTTGGTTCCGGTGCAAAGGTCATTCCGGCCTACTACCACCAGACCTTCCACATCGGCTCTGTGCCGCTGGGCCTCACCTCTGTCATCACCCTGCTGGTCACGGTGCTGTCCATGCTGGTGCTCACCTTCCTTGTGCAGAAGACTAAGCTCGGCAAGGCCATGCGTGCCGTGTCTGAGGATATGGACGCTGCCCGTCTGATGGGCATTAATGTTAACAGCACCATTTCCTTTACCTTTGCGGTGGGCTCCGCACTGGCCGGTATCGGCTCGGTGCTGTACTGCTGCAGCTACCCGCAGGCGACCCCACCATGGGCTCCATGCTGGGCCTGAAGGCCTTCGTTGCAGCCGTTCTGGGCGGCATCGGCTCCATTCCGGTGCCATGATCGGCGGCATCGCCATCGGCCTGTGCGAGTGCTTTGTTTCCGCCATCGGCCTTTCCGCATGGAAGGATGCCGTCACGTTTGCGATCCTGATCATCGTGCTGCTGGTCAAGCCCACCGGCTTCCTTGGCCGCAAGGTTCAGGAAAAGGTGTAAGGATGAAGATGAATACCAAACGCAAAACGCTCAAAATGCCCGTGCGCTACCTGATGAACGCCGTGCTGGTGGCTCTGCTGTTCGTGGGCCTGTCCTTCCTCACCCAGAACGTGCTGTCCACCTACCAGAACAAGGTGCTTCTCACCGTGGGCCTCAACATCATTCTGGCTGTCTCGCTGAACGTTGCCACCGGTTATCTGGGCCAGCTGCCGCTGGGCCACGCCGGTTTCATGGCCGTGGGTGTACACCTGCGCCCTGTTCACGAAATACAGCAATCTGCCCTCCGGTGTCGCTTTTGTCGTGGGTCTGGTGCTGGCCTGCATCGTGGCGGGCCTGTTCGGCGTGCTGATCGGCATTCCTGCTCTGCGCCTGACCGGTGATTATCTGGCCATCCTGACGCTGGGCTTTGGCGAGATCATCCGCATCACCCTGAACAACATCGATGATGTGCTGGGCTTCAAGCTGTTCTACGGTGCCAAGGGCCTGAAGAACATCCCCAAGTATTCCAACTTCGCCAATGTGTTCATCTGCGTGGTCATTACCTGCTTTGCCATCCACGCCATGATGAAGAGCCGCCACGGCCGTGCCGTGCTGGCCATCCGCGATAACGAGATCGCTGCCGAGCTGCGGCATCCAGACTACTTATTATAAGGTCATGGCCTTTGCATTCTCCGCCGCCTTTGCCGGTCTGGCCGGCGGCCTGTACGCCTGCTATCTGGGCGTTCTGGACCCTCCACCTTCGGCTTCATGAAGTCCATCGAAATTCTGGTCATGGTGGTTCTGGGCGGCATGGGCTCCATGCTGGGCTCTATCCTGTCCGCGACCGTGCTTACCATCCTGCCCGAGGCGACCCGCAGCTTTGACAGCTACCGCATGGTAGTCTACTCGCTGGTGCTGGTCCTCATGATGATCTTCCGTCCGGGCGGCCTGCTTGGCAGCTACGACTTCTCCATGAGCCGCATTGTGGAAAGATCATGAACGGCGAACTGTTCCAGAAGAAAGCAAAGGAGGGCAAAGACCATGAGTGAATACCAGACTAAGCTGCACAGTGTGCCCTCCGGCGGCTTTTGACCGACCGCGACATGGACAAAAGCCCATTCTGGACGTGCGTGAGCTGGGCATCGACTTCGGCGGTCTGACCGCCGTGGATGGCTTCAACCTGATGATCGGCCGCAACGGATCACCGGTCTGATCGGCCCCAACGGCGCCGAGTAAGACCACCGTGTTCAACCTGCTGACCAACGTCTACCAGCCCACCCGCGGCTCCATCCTGATCGATGGTATGCCCACCGCCGACAAAAGACCTATCAGGTCAACCGCATGGGCGTGGCCCGTACCTTCCAGAACATCCGCCTGTTCAAGGAACTGAGCGTCATCGATAACATCAAGGTGGGCCTGCACGAGTCCATGAAGTACAATCTGGCATCTTCGCTGATCCGCCTGCCCAACTACTGGAAGGAAGAGAAGAAGTGCACCGAGCGTGCTCTGGAGCTGCTGGATATCTTCCACATGGCAGACCTCGCCAATGTGCAGGCAGGCAGCCTGCCCTACGGCGCACAGCGCCGTCTGGAGATCATGGGTGCACTGGCCACCAGCCCGAAGCTGCTGCTGCTGGACGAGCCTGCTGCCGGTATGAATCCCTCCGAGACTGCAGAACTAACCGAGACCATCCGCCGCATCCGCGACGAGTTCAACATCGCCGTGCTGCTGATCGAGCGATATGAGCCTGGTCATGGGCATCTGCGAGGGCATTGCCGTGCTGAACTTCGGCCGCATCATCGCCAAGGGCACGCCGGATGAGATCCGCAACAACCCGCAGGTCATCGAAGCCTATCTGGGCAAGAAGGAGGGCTAAGCCATGGCTGATACGTTACTGAAAGTTGATAACATCAACGTCTATTACGGCGCCATTCACGCCGTCAA
>SCPO01000328.1_pt1 | contig 22519 bp, 44 predicted proteins | sample 6106821 | NCBI WGS metagenome assembly SCPO01 (sample SAMN10720448, study PRJNA508395) | human gut metagenome | isolation source: Participant 2 stool, 0 month | host: Homo sapiens | collected 2017 | reverse complement strand
TGGCAGCGGCGGCTGGTTCGATTTTGCTTCTGCGTCTGATTATATTATTTGGAGGACGACGCGATGACTGATGGAACTGCGCTGCGTGAAATAGCGGCCGAAATTTTGACCGAGATTCTGGAAAAGGGACAGTATACACATCTGGCCCTTTTTCAGGCTCTTTCTAAATATCAGTATCTGGAAAAATCAGACCGCTCGTTTTTAAAACGGATTGTGGACGGGACGGTGGAGTATAAAATCCAGATTGATTATATTATCAACGCATATTCCAAAACAAAAGTTCATAAGATGAAACCGTTTATCCGCACACTTCTGCGGATGAGCGTGTACCAGATTTATTATATGGACCGTGTACCGGATTCGGCGGCGTGCAATGAGGCGGTGCGCCTTGCGAAAAAACGCGGATTTTCCGGACTTTCCGGCTTTGTAAATGGTGTGCTGCGTTCTGTGGCGCGTGGAAAAAGCAAACTGACCTTCCGGATGATTCAGTGCGGTATTCAATGCCGGACTGGATTTTATCTCTCTGGAAGGAAAACTATGGGGCAGAGATGACGCACAGGATGGCACAGGCTGGTCTGGAGAAACGTCCGTTTATGGTGCGGTTTGCCGAGAGCCGTGCAGGAAAAGAAGAGATTCTTGCTTCCCTGTCCGCCCAGGGCGTGACGGCAGAGGAGACAGCGGCGGGAAGCGGCGTTTACCGTCTGACGGGAGTGGACTATCCAGAGAGTCTGGATGCGTTCCGCGAAGGACTAATCCGGATTCAGGATCTGAGTTCGTCGCTGGCTGGTGATGCGGCGGGTATAAAAGAGGGTGATTTTGTACTCGATGTCTGTGGGGCACCGGGTGGAAAAAGGGCTTCATGCGGCGGATCTGCTGCACGGAACTGGACAGGTTGAGATCCGGGATGTGAGTGATTACAAGGTATCTTTGATCAAGGAGAATATTGCCCGCAGCGGCTGTACAAACGTCTCTGCCTGCGCCTTTGATGCGTGTGAATTCGATGCTTCGATGGAGCAGAAAGCGGATGTGGTCATTGCCGATCTGCCGTGTTCAGGACTTGGCATTATCGGACGCAAGCCGGATATCAAATACAACGCTTCAATGGACGGAATCCGGGACCTGGCTGCATTGCAGCGGCAGATGCTGTCGGTGGTCTGGCAGTACGTGAAGCCGGGTGGAGTGCTGGTTTACAGCACCTGCACGGTCAACCGTCTGGAAAATGATGAAAACCGGGCATGGTTTTTAAACGAATATCCATTTGAGCCGGTTGATATCAGTGGTCGTCTGGGGATTGATTTTCAGGAAGACAGCCTGAAAGAGGGATACATCCAGCTCTATCCGGGCGTTCATCCGTGTGATGGATTTTTCATCTCTGTGATGAAAAGAAAAGGATAACTGGACGGAATAGTGTATGAATAAATATAGGAAAGACTCCGAGAGTGCATATAGAGAGAGGAGGCAGTCCGATATGGAAAAGCAGGATATAAAATCAATGACGCAGGAGGAACTGCGTGCCTTTTGGTGAGTCTGGGCGAAAACCATTCCGACCGCCCAGATCTATCAGTGGATGCATGAAAACTGGCATCTTCCTTTGACGATATGACAAACCTTTCCAAGGTACTCCGGCAGAAGCTGCAGGACGCGTGCGAGTATGTATCACTGGAAAAGGTACGGGTGCAGATTTCGCAGATCGATGGAACCCGCAAGTACCTGTTCCGCCTCGCGGACGGCAATGTCATCGAGAGTGTTCTGATGCGCTATAAGCATGGAAATTCCGTCTGTATTTCCTCGCAGGTGGGGTGCCGGATGGGATGCAGATTCTGTGCTTCGACCCTGGACGGCCTGGAACGGAACCTGCGCCCGTCGGAGATGCTGGACCAGATTTATCAGATTCAGCGCGATACAGGCGAACGCGTTTCCAACGTGGTTGTGATGGGATCGGGTGAACCGTTGGACAATTACGATAACCTGATCCGCTTTATCCATCTTTGACGGAGGAAGGCGGACTGCATATCAGTCAGCGAAATCTCACGGTTTCCACCTGTGGGATCGTGCCGAAGATCCGCGAGCTGGCAGATCAGGGACTGACCATCACGCTGGCACTTTCTCTGCATGCGCCGAATGACGAGGTGCGGAAGAGCCTGATGCCGATCGCGCGTACATATGCGTTAAAGGATATATTGGCGGCCTGTCATTACTATTTTAAAAACGGGACGCCGCATGACGTTTGAGTACAGCCTGGTGCAGGAGTCAACGACAACTGACGAGGCGCGCGAGCTGGCGGCGCTGATTCAGGATCAGCACGGGCATGTGAATCTGATTCCGGTCAATCCGATCAAGGAGCGCTCTTATGTACAGTCGGGACGGAAAGCGATCGAAGCATTTAAGGGATGTCTGGAATCTAAGGGAATCAATGTGACAATCCGGCGCGAGATGGGGCGCGACATAGACGGTGCCTGCGGACAGCTCCGGAAGAGCTATATGGATAAAGAGCAGGAGAAAGAAGGTGCGGCGGTCAAATGAAAGCATACGCACTGACGGATATCGGAAAACGCGTAAGGTCAATCAGGACGCCCAGTTTGCCAGCACGGAGCCGGTGGGAGAACTCTCCAACCTGTTTGTCGTGGCGGACGGAATGGGCGGTCATCAGGCGGGAGATTTCGCTTCGCGCTATCTGATCGAGCATATGCCGGAATATATCAAAGAGAGTGGTGAGAATGAGCCGGTCGCGGCGCTTCGAAAGGATCGAGGCAGTCAATCAGGAACTTTATTCCCTTTCCTGTGAGCGCGAGGAGCTTGCCGGCATGGGAACAACGCTGGTAGCGGCTTCCATTCAGGGAAATACACTCTATGTGGCAAACGTGGGGACAGCCGTCTCTACCGGATTGAGCGCTCCGGCATTCATCAGATTACCCGATCATTCCTACGTGGAGGCGATGGTCTCGCTGGGACAGATGAGCCGCGGCAGCCGGGAATATGAGACGAAGAAAAATATCATTACCCGCGCAGTCGGGATCGGTGGGCATGTGGAGCCGGATTTCTTTGAGGTTTCACTGAACCCGGGCGATTACATACTGCTGTGTTCGGACGGGTTAACCAATATGGTGGATAATTCAGCAATTTACCGGATGGTGCTTCTGCCGGGAACCCTGGACACCAATGCAAGGGCGCTCACGGCGCTCGCAAACCAGAACGGCGGGAAAGATAATATCGCGGTCATATTGATTGACCCGCAGATCAAGGAGGTGAGAGAATCATGATGCTGAAACCGGGAACTTATCTGCAGGATCGCTATGAGATCCTCTCACTGATTGGTACGGGCGGCATGTCAGAGGTGTATCAGGCAAAATGCCACACTCTGAACCGTCTGGTGGCGATCAAGGTTTTAAAGGATGAGTACAGCCAGGATGCGAATTTCGTCAGCAAATTCAAGATGGAGGCGCAGGCGGCGGCAGGGCTTCCCATCCAAATATTGTGAGTGTTTATGACGTTGTGGATGAGGGCAGTCTTCATTATATCGTCATGGAACTCATCGAGGGAATCACGCTGAAAAGCTACATTCTCAAGAAAGGTCATCTGGGCGTCAAAGAAACGATTGGAATTGCCATCCAGGTAGCGCAGGGGCTGGCAGCGGCACATGACCAGCATATTGTGCACCGGGACATCAAACCGCAGAATATGATTATATCGCGTGACGGCAAGGTGAAGGTGGCGGATTTCGGTATCGCCAGAGCTGTATCGTCCCAGACGATCGGGGTCAATGCGGTCGGTTCCGTGCATTATATCTCGCCGGAACAGGCAAAAGGAAATTATAGCGACGGACGAAGCGATCTGTATTCACTGGGAATCACGATGTATGAGATGCTAACAGGAAAACTTCCGTTTGACGGGGATACCCCGGTTTCAGTGGCACTGGCACATCTGGAAGAACCGGTGCAGCCGCCGAGCCGCATCAACCCGGAGGTGTCAGAAAGCCTGGACCGCATTATTTTAAAATGTACCCAGAAAAGCCGGAACGCCGTTACCAGAATGCGTATGAGCTGATCGCGGATCTGCGCCATGCGCTGGTGGATCCAAACGATGATTTCCTGAAAAAAGAACCGGAATTTGATGAAAATTCCCGACAGTTGTGCGCGGGCAGAGGAACTGAACCGCCGATGGAGGCGCAGAGAAATCGAAATCTGAACAGACGATGGAATCCGGCAGTGAGTGAAAAGACCGGACCGGTTCCGACAGAAAATGAACGTGGTGAGGTAGTCTGAAAGAGCCGGAACAGCCGGAGAAAGAGATAGAAGGCTGGCAGGAAGAAGAGACGGATGTCTATGAGGAAGAAACCTCAAGGCGCCCAGACCGTAGGCGGAAGGGACGCCGTATAGAAGAAGACAGCGAGGATGTCAATCCGCAGATGGAGCGCCTGCTTACGATGATTGGAATCGGTGCAGCCGTATTGATTGTGGTGGTTGTGATTGTCATTGCTGCGAAGTTGACAGGCATCTTTAATCTGGGATCTGGTAGTCAGAAGTCTCCGAAGACGACCATTGAAGCTTCTTCGAGGCGTCTGAGAGCGAGAGTCTGAATCAACGGAGTGCAAGGTTCCGTCGCTGGACGGCATGACGGAGGATGGGGCGAAGACAGCATTGGAAAAGCAGTCGTTGAAAATCCGTTATGAATATGCAAAGTCGGAAACCTCTGAAAAAGGGAAGGTCATCGGTCAGAGTATTGCCAGCGGCACGGTTGTCTCGAAACAGACGGAAGTTATCGTCACGATCGGAGAAGGCAATGAGGCAATAGATTTGACGAAACTTGACTGGAAGAGATGTCCGGCGAGGATGCACAGACGCTTCTGGCAGAAGAAAATAAACTGACAGTAGTAGTGCAGAAAGAGAGCAGCGATACGGTTCTCCGGTATAGTGATCCGATACAGCCCGTCCAGCGGGATCCGGGCGGTACGGTGACGCTGTATGTCAGCACAGGTCCGAACGTACCGACGGTACCGATGCCGAGGATTACAGGACTTTCAGAGGAAAATGCAAAAGTGGTTCTGGAAGCGGTCGGATTAGAGCTTGGCGAGCGCAAGGAAGCGAAGAGTTCAGAAGTGGCAAAGGGCAAGATCATCAGTCAGGATGTCCTGGAGAAAACAGATACACCGGAGGAAGTGCCATTGGCTATACAGTCAGTCTGGGAAAAGGAACCCGCTATGTGGCGGCGATCAACGATGAATTCCAGATGAGTGAACTGTTTGGACCAAGTTCCGGAGATACGCATATCCGCGTCAGTATTGTGATGAAGCAGACGATTGCCGGCAATACTGTGACTAAGACGGTCATGGAACCGAGGGAGATCGGCGGCGATATCACGCTTCCGATTCATTATAATATCGAGGAGCGGACGGTGTGCAGACAGGCGAGCTGCAGATCCTCGATCTGACGAACGATCGGGTTCTAAAACGTATCAGCTTGAATTTGTGGAAGTTTCAGATAATTAATAAGAGGTAGTTGTAAGGTACAGATATGCAGGGAAAGATAATTAAAGGGATCGGCGGTTTCTATTATGTACACGACGGTATTGGAAAGGTATATGAATGCCGTGCAAAGGAATTTTCGAAATCGCGGCATCAAGCCGCTGGTAGGCGATGACGTGGAGATCAGTGTTCTCGATGAGGAGAAGGCGACAGGCAATCTCGATGAGATCCTTCCTCGTAAAACCGTCTGATCCGCCCGGCGGTTTCAAATGTTGATCAGGCGGTGGTGGTTTTGCCATCACCGATCCGATGCCAAATTTAAACCTTCTCGACCGCTTCCTCGTTATGATGGAACGGCAGGAAGTTCCGGTCAGCATCTGTTTCAACAAGATCGATCTGGTCGATGCAGCCGAGCAGGAGAAGCGTGCGATCTATGAACCGGCGGGCTATCCGGTGCATTTTATCAGCACCTACGAAAAATCAGGGCTGGAGGAGTTTCATCGGTTGATCATTGGGAAAACAACGGTCTTAGCAGGAACTTCGGGTGTCGGAAAATCGTCGATCACGAACTTTATCCAGCCGGAGGCACAGATGGAGACGGGCGGTATCAGTGAGAAGATCCGCCGGGGCAAACATACGACGCGCCATTCAGAACTGTTTTTCGTGGAAGAGGGCACCTATATGATGGATACGCCGGGATTCAGTTCTCTCTATATCGAGGATCTGGAGCCGGAGGCGCTCAGGACTTTTTCCCGGAATTTGAGGCATATGAGGATGAATGCCGTTTCTTAGGCTGTGTCCACATTGGCGAGCGCGAATGCGGCGTCAAGACGGCGGTGCAGGAGCATAAGATCGGGCAGAGCCGGTATGACAATTACCGTTTGATGTATCAGGAATTAAAAGAGAAAAAGAAATACGGCAGAAGCAGCCGTTGACAAGAAATTGGGAGGAAAGAACCATGATTATATTATCACCTTCGATTCTGGGGCAGATTTTACGAAGCTGGGAGAGCAGGTCGCTGAGGTGGACAAGGCAGGCGCACAGTACATCCATCTGATGTGATGGATGGCGCGTTTGTGCCGAGTATCTCCTTTGGAATGCCGGTTTGACGGTGACACATGATGGTGGAAGAACCGGGACGTTATGTAGAGGATATCAAAAAAGCGGGGGCGGATCTGATCTGTGTGCATCAGGAAGCCTGTCTTCATCTGGACCGCACGATCGCGCAGATCCGTGAGGCGGGGCTGCAAACAGGTGTAGCGTTAAATCCGGCGACCCCGGTCGAGACACTGGATGTTATTTTGCCGGAGGTGGACATGGTTCTTCTGATGACGGTCAACCCGGGATTTGGCGGTCAGAAATTTATTCCATATACGGTAGAAAAAATCAAGAAGCTGCGCGCAATGTGCAGCGAGAGGGGACTTTCCACCCGCATTGAGGTGGACGGCGGAATCACGCCGGACAATGTGCGGACGGTTTTGGAGGCAGGAGCCGATGTGATCGTGGCGGGAAGCGCCGTATTTAAGGGAAACCCGGCTGGGAATGTAAAAACATTTTTAAATATTTTTCAGGAATTTGAACAGGGATGATGAAGATGAAGCGTTGTTTGATTGTGACAGGCGGAACGATTGATATTGCGTTTGCGAAAGATTTTCTCTCACAGCGCTCGTATGACTATGTAATTGCGGCAGATGCGGGGCTGGAGGTTCTGCGCCCGCTGCATATTTCTCCGAATGCGGTGGTCGGCGATCTGGACACGGTGGACAAAAAGGTTCTGGAAGAATATCAGAACCAGCCGGACATCGAATTTGAGATCCATAAACCGGAGAAGGATGAGACGGATACGGAGCTGGCGCTTTTGACGGCGGCGCGCCAGGGCTGTGAGGCAGTTGATATCCTGGGGGCGCTGGGCGGCCGTATGGATCACGCCATCGGCAATATCCAGCTGATGTATCAGTTTTTCTGCCAGGGAATGGAAGTGAATATTTATGATGCCCGCAACCGCCTGTATCTTCTGGGCGGGCATAAGGTATTTCACCGGGAAGAGGTGTATGGAAAATACATTTCGTTCCTGCCGATGACCGAGACTGTCGAGGGACTGACGCTGCGGGGATTTAAATACCCGCTCCAGAGGCGGACGATCGGGCTGGGGACGAGTCTCTGCATCAGCAATGAACTCAAACGGGAAGAGGGCATTCTGGAGCTGGAGAAAGGCGTCCTTTTGTGAGTGGAGGCACATGATTAATCCGGATAAAAAAGTGGCAAGTTATAACTGACCTGCTTAAAATGATAAAAACTGTATGTTTTTCAGGGGACAAGATTGTGCTATGATGAGTCCAATAACAAGGGAGGATGAAACATCATGGCAAACAAATCAAATCAGGCTTACAAAATCGCGATGGTCGGTCTGCTGGCAGCTCTCTCCTATGTCGTATTTACATACGGACAGGTGAAGATCACACTTCCGGGCGGCGATGCAACTTCCATTCATCTGGGAAATGCAGTCTGTGTCATCGGGGCACTCTTAGTCGGCGGCTTTTACGGCGGTTTGGGAGGTGCTATCGGCATGACGATAGGTGACCTTCTCGATCCGGTTTATATTGTATATGCACCGAAGACATTTATCTGCAAATTCTGCATCGGACTGATCGCCGGATTCGTAGCACATCGTCTGGGCAAGATTGACCGGAGCACCGATAAGAACCACATCCTTGGTTTTACGATTGTAGCAGCGGTGGCAGGTCTTTATTCAACGTCATTGCAGATCCGCTGATCGGATATTATTATAAACTCTGGATCATTGGTAAACCGGCGGCAGAGCTCACACTTGCATGGAATATCGCAGCGACTTCGATCAATGCGGTGACATCTACGATTGCGTCTGTTGTTATATATATGGCAGTTCGTCCGGCACTCCGCAAGGCAGGTTTTCTGGATGCATTGTCTGTAGAAGCGAGAGCATAAGGCAATTTTATCTCAGTCGAGAAGAATTAAAATGAAATACATACAGGAGACTGTGGTTGGGCAGAATGGGAAAAACATCTGTCCGGGCGCAGTCTCCTTGTTGCGTCATTGAGTGTGCAGCTTATGAAACACAAATGCATAGATACACGCTTGTAGAAACCAGAATCATGCTGCAGGCAGTCGTATCTGCCGCGAGAATATGTTAGATTATAAAGTTGCTTAAAATCTAAGAAAATGAGGAAAAATTATACATGGAAGGAATTCAGAAGAAAATAGCGGTTTTAAATGACCTGTCAGGCTATGGGCGCTGTTCGCTGACGGCGGCGATGCCGGTTATCAGCGCCCTCAAGGTACAGTGCTGTCCGGTGGTGACGGCGGTGCTGTCCAATCACGCGGGATATCCGGAATGCTATATGGATGATTATACCGATCGGATGGAGGCATACCTGGAGCCGTGGCGGAAGATGGGATTTGAGATGGACGGAATCATGACTGGATTCTTAGGTTCTGCCAGACAGGCGTCGATCGTGGCAGATTTTATCCGGGATTTCAAACGGGAAAATACGCAGGTTTTGGTAGATCCGACGATGGGCGACCACGGACATCTCTACAGCGTCTGTGACGAGGATCTGATCGAGGCGATGCGGGAGCTGATGCAGTATGCGGACGTTGTCACGCCAAATCTGACGGAAGCCTGTGCCCTGACGGACACGCTGTATCAGGAAAATGGATGGAGTAAGCGCAAGCTCTCAGATTTGACCTGGAAGCTTCACCTTTGGGCGCGCGGTCAGTCATTTTGACAGGCGTGGTCAAGGGCAAACAGATCCTCAACGTGATCCATGAGCGCGGCAAGGAGCCGGTCTTTCATGCAACTAAATTTGTGGCGGGCAATTACCACGGAACCGGGGATGTCTTTGCAGCAGTCATCGGTGCCAGCATGGTGCGAGTGTGCCGATGGAGGAAGCCGTCAGACGGGCGGCAGCTTTTACAAAAAAATGTGTGGAAAAGACAGAAGAACTTGGTGCCCCGGAGCAGGACGGACTGTGCCTGGAGGCGTGTCTGTCTTATTTGACGAAGTTGAGTTAAATATAATGGGCAGTCTATTCTGTTTTGTTTCAAAATGCAAAAATGATGTTACTGGGCACGTATGCGTGAACAATAACAAAATGATTTGAAGAACAGAGGAACTCTTGAAACAGGGCTTTCATTAGTACAAAGTTGTAGTATAATTATAACTAGTTTTCGTGCAGTTAATTGCATAACAGTAGGAGGAAGATATGTTAGATCTTAAATTCGTCAGAGAAAATCCTGACATTGTAAAGCAGAATATTAAAAATAAGTTCCAGGACAAGAAAATTCCGCTGGTAGATGAGGTAATTGAGCTGGATGCCAAGAACCGTGCAGCGAAGAAGGAAGCAGATGATCTGCGTGCGAACAAGAACAAGATTGCAAAACAGATCGGCGCTCTGATGGGTCAGGGAAAGAAAGAGGAAGCAGAAGAGCTGAAGAAACAGGTAGCAGAGCAGTCTGCCCGTCTGTCTGAGCTGGAAGAGCAGGAGAAGGATCTTGGCGAGCGCATCTTAAAGATTATGATGACCATCCCGAACATCATTGATCCGAGCGTACCGATCGGAAAAGATGACAGCGAGAACGTAGAAGCAGAGCGCTTCGGCGAGCCGGTTGTACCGGATTTTGAAATCCCGTATCACACCGACATTATGGAGAAATTTAACGGCATCGATCTGGACAGTGCCAGAAAGGTAGCTGGTAATGGTTTCTATTATCTGATGGGTGATATTGCAAGACTTCATTCTGCTGTTATTGCATATGCACGTGATTTCATGATCGACCGAGGATTTACCTACTGTATCCCGCCTTTCATGATCCGCAGCAACGTAGTTACCGGTGTTATGAGCTTTGCTGAGATGGATTCCATGATGTACAAAATCGAGGGCGAAGATCTGTATCTGATCGGAACCAGCGAACATTCCATGATCGGTAAATTCATCGACACAATCATTCCGGAAGAAGAGCTGCCGAAGACGCTGACCAGCTATTCTCCATGTTTCCGTAAAGAGAAGGGCGCTCACGGCATCGAGGAGCGTGGCGTTTACCGTATCCATCAGTTCGAGAAACAGGAGATGGTTGTTGTTTGCAAACCAGAAGACAGCATGATGTGGTTTGAAAAACTGTGGAAGAACACCGTAGACCTGTTCCGTTCCATGGATATCCCGGTTCGTACTCTGGAATGCTGCTCCGGTGACCTGGCTGACCTGAAAGTAAAATCTGTCGATGTTGAGGCATGGTCTCCGCGTCAGAAGAAATACTTCGAGGTAGGAAGCTGCTCCAACCTTGGCGATGCACAGGCAAGACGTCTGAAAATCCGTGTCAACGGCGAGGACGGAAAGAAATACCTGGCACATACCCTGAACAACACCGTAGTTGCTCCGCCGCGTATGCTGATCGCATTCCTGGAGAACAACCTGAATGCAGACGGTTCTGTCCGCATTCCGGAGGTTCTGCGTCCGTATATGGGTGGTAAGAGCGAGATTCGCTAAGTTCATTTGAGTCCAGTAAAAAAACGCCATGGGTTGTGTGCCTGTGGCGTTTTTTGCTGGACTTATTGTGAATTGCAGAAATATAGACATTGTCTTTTTCAGGCGGCATTATGATGGCAGTTCTTCCAGCTGATTCGACGGCGTCGCCATCATCGAATAATTCGTATGATAAATCACAAATCCCGGAGCAGCGCCCGCTACTTTTTTGACCTGCTTTTCTGTACATAATCGATCTCAACTTTTCATTTTCCCGTCCCTTGGAATAGTAGGCAGCCAGCCCGGCAGCTTCCTCGAAGGTGCGGTCCGGAAGCTCTTTTCCTTCGGATTTCACAATGACATGGGAACCCGGAATTCCTTTTGCGTGGAACCACCAGTCATTTCCAGTCGCGATCTTGAAGGTCAGCTCCTCATTCTGGTAGTTGTTTTGCCGACGTAGATATGGAATCCGTCGGAGGAAAGGTAGTGGAATGGACGGCTTGTGATTTTCACTTTCTTTCCAGCCGGACCGTGCTTTTGATGAAGCCATATTCCGTCAGCTCTTGCTTGATCTGGGTCAGATCTTCCTCCTTTAAGGCAATATCGAGGGAGGTACTGATGGATTCGAGGTGCTCGATCTCCTGCTTCGTCTCCTCAATGAGCTGACTCTGAGCCTCGAAAGTACGTTTGAGTTTTCCATATTTGTCAAAATACTTCTGCGAATTTTCGCGGGCGGTCAGCTGCGGGTCAAGCGGATCTTGACCTCTTTTCCTGTGTAGTAGTTCGTGCAGACAAGTTCTTTTCGCCGCCGGTCAGCTCATAACCGTAGGTGTTTAACAGCTCGCCGTAGAGCTTGTATTTATCCCGTTTTTCGGTGTCCTTTAACTGTTTCTGCTGCAAATCGTATTTTTTATAATTGCGCTCCAGGGCAGTCTGGACGATCCGGCGCAGATCCGAGGATTTCTGGCGGATTCGTGTGATAACGTTCTTGGACGCATAGTAGGTCTCCAGCACTTTACTGATCGAATCAAAGTGTTCGACCTGATATTCCGGCGGGAACGAGGTCAATGGGAGAGCGGCAAATTCCATTGGCTCATCTTCACGGTATACGATGCAGGGCGAGAATTGTCCATTTTGATGGATTCCATTGCCAGTTCCAGCGTGTGCCCGAGGTGCGTGCGCTCCAGCTCATTCAGTTCCGATGCGGGGCGGTCGGCATCGATCGATGCCTCATAGCAGAATTCTTCTGCCATGACCGGGCTGATACCGGTGAAATTCGTGTAAATGGCTTTTCCTGCCGGTGCCGGTGACTGTGCCAGAATGGCGGCGAAATCATCGGCAGATGCAGTCAGCGGATCCTGCTTTGCGACCGTCTGCGGGAGGAAATATTGCCGTCCCGGCAGAACCTCGCGCACGGAGCTGACCTGCACGGAGATATGTTTGATACTGTCGAGGATCGTGCCGTCAGGGCTGCAGAAAATGATATTGCTGTATTTTCCCATCAGTTCGACGATAAGCAGCTTGCGGCAGAGGTCACCCATCTCGTCCATGATGTTCGATCTCAAAATGAATACAGCGTTCCAGACCCGGCTGGCTGACCGACACGATGCGTCCGCTTCCGATGTGCTTGCGAAGCAGCATGCAGAAATTCGGGCAGTCATCGGTCCCTGCTTGTTGGTATCCGTCAGATATGCCAGCGGGAGACTTGCGTTGACCGAGAGAAGAAGCCGTTTCGTCTCCCGGAAGTTCTTTATGGTAAAAGAAGTTCATCGCGCTCGGTCTGCGTGATCTTGCGATCTTGCCGCCGGTAAGCGCGTCACTAAACTCCTTAACCAGGTTTGCGATTACAATTCCGTCAAATGCCATGGTTTTGGTGCTCCTTTATTTGTGTAGTATCTACTATTATAATGAAAGAAGACACGAAAAACAATCACTTTTAAATTCGGTTGACGCTTGCGGCGATTTGCATTATAATACCATTATCTATGGATGAAAGAGAGAGGCGTCACTATGCTTAAAAGTATGACTGGATTTGGCCGATGCGAGATGGCAACGGATGAATATAAGATTTCTGTGGAGATGAAGGCGGTAAACCACCGTTATCTGGATCTCAGCATTAAGATGCCGAAGAAATTTAATTACTTTGAGGCGGCGATTCGCGCGCAGCTCAAGAAATACATTCAGCGGGGAAAGGTAGATGTCTTTATTTCCTATGAAGATTATACGGATGAGAAAATGTCCTTAAAGTACAATCGTTCCCTGGCCGGCGAGTATATGGATTATTTCCGTCAGATGGCGGACGAGCTTGAATTCCGAATGACGCGACGGTGATGCGTCTTGCACGGTGTCCTGAGGTCTTTACGATGGAACAGGTGCCGGAGGACGAGGAGCATATGTGGCAGATTCTCGAAAAGGCGATCGGCGAGGCGGTAGAAAAATTTGTCGAGACACGCACACGCGAGGGTGAGAATCTGAAGCAGGATCTGCTTGGCAAGCTGGACTATATGGTAACGCTGGTCGATCAGATTGAAGAACGTTCCCGAAGATCGTGGAAGAATACCGGGCGAAACTGGAAGATAAGGTGAAAGAGCTTCTGGAAGGAAGCAGCGTCGATGAAGGCCGGATTGCGGCAGAGGTTGTGATTTTTGCAGATAAGATTTGCACCGATGAGGAGACGGTCCGCCTGAGAAGTCACATCGAGGCGACCCGCAAGGAGCTGACGGCGGGCGGAAGCGTCGGACGTAAGCTGGATTTCATTGCACAGGAGATGAACCGCGAGGCGAATACGATCCTTTCCAAGGCAAACGATCTGGAGGTTTCCGATTGTGCGATTGCACTCAAGACAGAGATCGAAAAAGTCAGAGAGCAGATTCAGAATATTGAATAGCCGATCATGCTGGAAGAGGTATTCACGGAAAGCTGCCGTTGGCGGTGAAAATACGGAGAATATGAAATATTGTAATAATAGATAGAATTTAGAAAGCAGGCGAAATATATGGATAATCAGGAGTACTGGCAGTTATATCCGGATTTTCAGGGGCAGGCAAGGGAACATTGATGCGTGCATTGCTGGAGCGGTATGACAATTATGCCCTTTCCATCTCCGCGACCACCCGTGCACCGCGCGAGGGCGAGGTTGATGGAAGAGAGTATTTCTTTAAGACCCGGGAAGAGTTCGAACAGATGATCGAACACGATGAGCTGGTCGAATACGCCCAGTATGTCGGAAACTATTACGGCACACCGAAGGAGTATGTGTTTTCCAACCTGAAAGCGGGCAAGGATGTCCTTTTGGAGATTGAGATTCAGGGTGCCCTGAAAATCAAGAAGAAATTCCCGGAGGCAGTTCTCATTTTTGTCACGCCGCCGAGTGCCGGGGAGCTTAGAAACCGGCTGGCAGGTCGTGGAACCGAGACACCGGAGAAGATTGCCGCACGGCTTTCGAGAGCAGCAGAGGAGTCCAAGCAGATGGATGACTACGATTTCATTCTGGTGAATGATGAGGTAGACCGCTGTGTAGAAGAAATGCACGCACTGATTCAGGCGATGCATGCCAGAACAGAAAATCACAAGACTTTGATTGAAAAAATAAAAGAAGAGATGAAGCAATTCTGAAAGGAGAAAGATGTATTATGATGCTGCGTCCGTCATATCTTGACTTAATTAATGTTGTAAACAATGAGGCTGAGCCGGGGAAAGAACCGCTGATTCAGAGCCGTTACTCCATCGTAATTGCGACTGCAAAGCGTGCAAGACAGCTGATCGCCTGTGATGAGGCACTGGTCATTGAGAATGGAAGAAACCGCTTTCGATCGCGATCGACGAGCTGTCACCATTCTAAGGTTAAAATTGTAGCAGAGAACGATTCCCCGGAGGAAGAGGTCTAAAAGGTGACAGAAGACCGTCCCGTGTTCATTATGTACATGGAGATGGTCTTTTCTTAGATATAGAGTAACTGTTCAGTAGGTCTGCGCATTTACTGCGCTGACCGTACAACATGGCCAGCAGGCAAAAATCCCATTGCCGTAGGCAATTTTTAATGGATTTTTGCGCGTGACTGTGAAGGTACTGAACAGTTACGATATAGAATTTTTGTGACGGTTCAAATCGATTATGGTTACAGAAATTTTTTAAATATGGTATTAGGAGAGAATTGAATGAAATTACTTTGTATATCCCTTGGCTGCGATAAAACCTGGTTGATGCAGAGCGTATGCTGGGTTCGCTGAGCCAGGACGGGTACACGTTTACCGATGACGAGCAGGAGGCAGATGTCATTCTGGTCAATACCTGCTGCTTTATCAACGATGCCAAGGAGGAGAGTGTCAACACTATCTTAGAGATGGCAGAGTACAAAAGAGCGGAACCTGCAAGGCGCTCTTAGTCAGCGGCTGTATGGCACAGCGTTACAAGGAAGAGATCCTGCAGGAGGTGCCGGAGGTGGACGGTATTCTCGGTACGACCAGCTATGATGAGGTCAGCAAGGTGCTGGCGGAGGTGCTGAAGGGCGAGCGGGTATCTGATTTCCACGATTTGTCCGAACTTCCGGAGACGAAGATGCGGAGCAAACGTCTGGTGACGACCGGCGGACATTATGCTTTTAAAGATTTCCGGGGGCTGTAACAAACGGTGTACCTATTGTATTATCCGTCCCTGCGTGGACCGTACCGCAGTGTGCCGATGGAGCAGCTTCTCGCAGAGGCAAAGGAGCTTGCGGATCAGGGTGTGAAGGAACTGATTCTTGTCGCACAGGAGACGACGCTTTACGGCGTGGATTTGTATGGAGAGAAGACCCTGCCGAAACTTTTACATGAACTGGCACAGATCGATGGAATCGAATGGATCCGTATCCAGTACTGTTATCCGGAGGAGATTACCGAGGAGTTGATTCAGGCGATCAAGACGGAGGAAAAAGTCTGTCATTACCTGGATATTCCGATCCAGCACGCGAGCGATGCCGTTCTCAAGCGGATGGGACGCCGCACGAATCAGCGGAGCTTCGGGAGCGGATCGCGCATCTGCGGGAAGAGATCCCAGATATTGCACTGCACGACCTTAATTTCCGGTTTCGTGAGACACAGGAGGATCATGAGGAACTGATGCGGTTCGTCGATGAGATGGAATTTGACCGCCTGGGCGTGTTTGCATACTCTGCAGAAGAGGACACACCGGCAGCCGGATATCCGGATCAGGTACCGCAGGAGGTCAAGGAAGACCGCCGCGACGAGATCATGGAGCTGCAGCAGGAGATTGCCTTTGAGAAAGCCGAGGATATGAAAGATCGTGCGCTTGAGGTTATGATCGAGGGAAAAGTGGCAGACGAGAATGCTTTCGTGGGACGTACCTATAAAGACGCGCCGAACGTAGATGGTTTGATTTTTGTCAATGCGGATGTTCCGCTGATGTCCGGCGATTTCTGCCGTGTCCGCGTAACGGAGCACTGGAATATGATTTGATAGGAGAGTTGGCTGATGAATTTACCGAATAAGCTTACGACGCTTCGCGTCATCATGATTCCGTTTTTTGTGTTTTTCCTTCTCTGGCAGAATGGTGAAAACCATACTTTCCGTATGATTGCACTGGCACTGTTTATCATAGCCAGCCTGACCGATCTTCTGGATGGAAAGATTGCCAGAAAGTACAATCTGGTTACGAACTTTGGAAAATTTATGGATCCGCTCGCGGACAAGCTTCTAGTGTGCTCGGCGCTCATCTGCCTGATTGAGCTGAACGCGCTTCCAGCCTGGATGGTTATCATCATCATCAGCCGGGAGATTATCATCAGCGGATTCCGTCTGATCGCCTCGGACAACGGAGTTGTCATCGCCGCCAGCTATTGGGGCAAATTTAAGACGACGTTTCAGATGGTATCGGTGGTGTTATTGATTCTGGATATTCCGGCGCTTGCGTTTGTCACGACGATCTGTGTCTGGATCGCGCTGCTGCTGACGATTGTGTCACTTGTTGATTATATTTACAAGAATCATAAAATACTGACAGAAGGGAGTATCTGATATGATAGTCGAACTGATCTCGGTAGGAACAGAGCTGCTGCTTGGCAATATCGTCAATACCAATGCGCAGTATTTATCGGAAACGTGTGCAAAGCTGGGGCTTAACGTCTATTACCAGACGACGGTAGGGGACAACCGGGAGCGCATGACAGAAGTCTTCCGGACGGCGCTCTCAAGAGCCGATCCGTTATCATCGGCGGCGGTCTGGGACCGACGGAGGATGATATCACGAAGGATGTCTGCGCGGAGCTGATGGGAATGCCGTTAGTCGAGGATCCGGAGGTGCGGATACATCTGGAGGACTGGTACCGGCAGCGCAAGCGCACCGATATTCCGGATAGCAACTGGCGTCAGGCGCTGGTGCCGGAGGGCGCGGTGGTATTTTCCAACACAAACGGTACAGCTCCGGACTTGCCCTGGAGAAAACGGTAAGACCGCGATCCTTCTTCCGGGACCGCCGAACGAACTGTATCCGATGGTGGAAGATCAGGTTTGTGCTTATATTCAGAAACGATCTGACTGTGTGATCTATTCCCAGATGCTCAAAATCTGCGGATACGGGGAGAGCAAGGTGGAGGAGATGCTTCTCGACCTCATCGACCAGCAGACGAACCCGACGATTGCGACCTATGCAAAGACGAAAGAAGTACATCTGCGCGTGACCGCGAGAGCCGAGAGCGAAAACGCGGCAAAACAGCTGTTAAAACCGGTTATCAAAGAGATCAAGAAACGGTTCGGTAATGCGGTTTACACGACGGATGAGCATGAGAATCTGGAGGATGTCGTTGTCCGCCTCTTAAAGAAATACGACCTGACTGTGACAACCGCAGAGTCCTGCACAGGCGGTCTGATCGCCGGACGCATCGTCAACGTGCCGGGGCTTCAGAGGTCTTTAACGAGGGATACGTGACGTATTCCAATAAGGCAAAGAAAAAGATCCTGGGCGTCAGTAAGGCGACCCTGAAAAATATGGCGCGGTCAGCGAACAGACGGCGCGAGATGGCTGCAGGCGGTGTATTTACGACGGATGCAGATGCCTGTATCGCTGTGACCGGCATCGCCGGACCGGACGGCGGAACCGAGGAGAAACCGGTGGGACTCGTCTATATCGCATGTTATATGAAGGATAAAGTCAAAGTGGAGGAATACCATTTCCGCGGAAACCGCGAGAAGGTGCGTGAGCAGACGGTGATTCAGGCGCTGGATCTGCTGAGACGGTCGATTATTAAGAATTATAAAAAAGATTGATCATGTAAAGGAGGGAGAGCTGACAGGCGGAGAAATAGCCGGAAACGTGCTGTTTTTAGAGCGCCATGGATCAGGCTCTCCTTTTAGGAGGCGGGACGATGATTTGGTATAAATATCTGTATCTGGGAGAAACTGCTAAAAAGCATCGTTTTTCGATTCTACAGAAACTCCGCCTCGGAAAGGTACAGCCGGGCGTTCACGTGATCACGCCTGCCCAGGCGGACACAACCTGCTTGACATCCTGCCTGCCTATGTGCTCCGGCAGAATTATTACCGGGAGCAGGCGGATCTGCTGATCGTAGGGTCGGCGCGAGCTACCAGGATGCCGTGGAGACGGTGGGGCGGATTGTGGATGAGACGTACCGCGAGACAGGTGGATTTGATGTGAAGACGTATCTGAGAGAGAAGGAAGACAGGCTGGGGAAAAAGAGGTAAGTATTTTGCAGCCTTTGATAAAGTTTTTTTGGACTGAAAATGTCTTTTGCCCCAACATCATATGATACAGAGCTGATACATGAATTTGTCAATGAAAGAATAAGAAGTGGGAGGGGATGGATTGCTGCATATTTTGTTCATAATCTTGAAAATACTCGGAATCCTGCTTCTTGTCATTCTGGGATTGTTGTTTCTGTGCCTGCTGGCGGTTTTATTTGTCCCGATTCGATACCGGGGGAACGGAAGCTACCACAGTATCAAGGATTTTTGCGTGCATCTGCATATCCATTGGCTGATTCATGCGGTGTCGCTGCGGATTGCTTATGAAAATGGGCTTCGATATGCGGTTAAGTTGTTTGGATTCCGGATTTTCGGGAGTGAGAGTGAAGAGAAAGATACGGAATCTGGGCGTGTGCGGGAAGGCACGCAGGCAGCGGATTCGGATGAGCTGGAATTTGTAAATGCGCAGGAGAAAACAGAGGATGATGATTTAGACACCGGTGAACTGATTTTGCGGGCGGAAGCAGCATCGGAGAAGACAGACGCCGCGATTGAGAAAGCGGAGGAAACGGCCAGGGCTGCTGGAGGAGGCGGTGAAGAGACGGAGTGCGCAGAGGGAGGCGGAAATGTCTCAAGCTGTGAAGAATGCAGATGCATTTCCAGATGTGAAGGAGGCAGAAGGAGAAACGCATCGGGCAAAGAATGAATTAAATTCAAATCCCAGCCAGGAAAAGTGTGAATCGTTCCTTCATAGAATCATTAGCTGGTTCAAACAAAAATGGAGCGCCCTGCGGCAATCCCTCTCAAAGCTGCTTACCCGAATCAACAACCTGGAGCACAAACGCCAATCCGTCCTTGCATTTATAGAAAATGAAGAAAATCAGAAGTCATTTCGCCTGATCAAACGCCAGCTCATGCGAGTTCTGCGGCATATATTTCCCAGAAAGCTGTCCGGGCAGGTTACGTTTGGCGTGGAGGATCCTTATTTGATGGGACAAATTTTGAGTGTGGCGGCTTTTGTATCCAGTTTACGGAAAGAAGATTGATTTGACTCCGGTCATGGATGCAAATGCGCTGGACGGGGAGCTTTCGTTCCGGGGCAGAGTCCAGATTGGCGTGCTGGCATTGATGGCGCTTCGGATCTGGATGGATAAGAATGTACGGACACAGGTTTATAAATATAGAAACCGAGGAGGAAGATAATATGGCAGACAATCAGTTTGCATCGACAATCGGTGCATTATTTCAGGGTATGGATGAGTTCGTCACGACGAAGACAGTCGTGGGAGAGCCGGTGACAGTTGGCGATGCGATTATACTTCCACTCGTGGATGTAACCTGCGGCATGGCGGCGGGCGCGTTTGGTCAGTCGGCGAAAGAGAAGAATGCGGGCGGCATGAGCGCCAAGATGACGCCGAGCGCGGTGCTGGTCATTCAGAATGGCATGACGAAGGTGGTCAATATCAAGCATCAGGATGCATTGACTAAGGTTCTCGACATGGCACCGGATCTCGTCAATAAATTTGTCGGCGGAAGCACTGGACCGATCGATGCGGAGACGATGCAGACAGCTGAGAAAATGGCGGGCGAGATGGAAGAGAAGAAATAAAGAAATTAAAATCAAAACGCTTCATAGAATGATCATAGCACACGATCGAATGTCAGATGTCTCTGGCAATGATCACCTGCTATTTAACTTCTTTTGAAAACAGACATTTCAGAGAGGTATCATTCTATGAAGCGTTTATTTGGTTTAGTCCTTTTTCAATGGGATTTGGCATGACCCTGGTGCTCATTTTCCCAAAGAATTTTCTATGGGTCAGCATCGCCATTTCTCTTATGATTGTCGGGTACAATATGTTTTGCCGATGAGATTTTATGCTTTTCAAGCGGCAGAATCACTGTAAAGCAGCTACCCTCGTCCACCTGGCTGGATACCTCGATGGTACCGTGCATCGGTCGATGATGATCCGTTTCGTGATGGAAAGTCCCAGCCCGTTGCCCTTTTCATTGGGATCAGAGTTCCTGCTGTAAAATTTTTCAAAGATCCGTTTCATCGTGGCGTCATCCATGCCGACGCCGGTATCGCGGATGGAGACACGCACCTTATCTCCTGTGATAACGAGTTTGGCAGAAAGCATACCGCCAGCCGGGGTGAATTTGATGGCATTTTGCAGGAGATTGATCCAGACCTGCTGCAGCATCTCACAGTTGCCGTAAAATTTGCACGCCGTCAAATCAATGTCGAGATTCAGATGCTTTTCTCCCAGAGCGGTTCCAGCAGAAGAATCGCCTGACGGATTTGTTCGTCGAGGCTGAACATCGTGCGGCCGGTCACGATCTCCTGCTTTTCCAGGCGGGAAAGCAGAAGAATGTTGCCGGTCATCGTGGTAAGCTGGCGCGTGCTGTCGATGATGATGCGCGTGTATTCATTCCGGTCCGCCTCTGAGAGAGATGGATCCTGCAGCAATGTCGCGTAGCCCTCGATGGCGGCGAGCGGTGTCTTGAACTCATGGGAAACCGTGGTCACGAAATCATTTCGCAGCGATTCGATGCTGTTTAACTCCTGCACCATACGGTTAAAATTGTCGGTTAGTTCACAGATCGCCTGCAAAGACTTCAAATTTGGCACATGAACAGAAAAGTCTCCGTCTGCTACCTGCTTAGCGGCAAGGCTTATGGAACCGATCGGGCGGAGGATTTTCGACCAGAGGAGCAGCGACAGTGCGATACTGAACGCAAGGCTGCTCAAAATGACATCAGACTCGGAAAATTCGGACCGAAAATCCGAAAACTTCGTGTTTATCTATTCCGCTTGTGAGCAGTGAGACAAAATATCCGGTCAGCATCGGCATCAACGAGGACACCAGGAAGAAAAAGACCAGGAGGGTCAGCCAGTAGAGTGGAATCTGGAAATATTTGGTAAAGTTCTTGCTGATCATGCTTCTGTTTTCACCGCCTTATAGCCGAGACCCGCACGGTCATGATGATAAAATCATCGCAGTTTTAAACCGTTCGCGCAGCCGGTTGACATGCACATCGACCGTCCGTTCGTCGGTTGTCGAGTCAAGCCCCCAGATTTCGTCCATGAGCTGCTGCCTCGTGAAAATCTTATTTGGATAAGAAAGTAATTTATATAGAAGGTAAAATTCTTTCTGCGGCAGAAGTGTCTCCTGCCCGTTGACCGTGACCGTCAGTGCATCGTAGTCGAGCATCGTATTTTGGCATACAATCCGATGCTCCGTCGCGATCTTGGCGCGTTTGAGCAGGGCGCCAACCCGCAGAACCATCTCATTGACATCGATTGGCTTCACCATGTAGTCATCCGTGCCCTGCCTGAAAGCCGCTGATTGTCTTCGAAGCGCTCTTTGGCGGTGATAATCAGGATTGGCATTGTAAATCCACTCGTCCGCAGGTGATCAATCAGTTCATATCCGTCCATTCCGGGCATCATAATATCCGAAATAATGAGATCTACATATTCAGAATCTAAAAGAGATAATGCTTTTCGCTGCTTTCTGCCGGAAGCGCCAGATAACCATTGTTGGTAAGTACCGTGCAGAACAGGGAACGCAGTTTCGCATCATCTTCTACCACAAGAATGTGAAACATATCCGTAAAACCTCCTATAATTCAATTAAAAAGATGTAATATCATAAGTACTCATAGTATACCACATGAGTTTAAACTGATTGTGAACGGTGTAACACATTTTTTTCACGGTTCGTTTTACATTCAGTTTATATGAGTTGAAACTCGTTTAAAAATGGGATGTTATACTAGGGACAATTAGGAAAAACCAGAAAGGAATATGCGAAATGAGTAACGATCTTCTCTGATGGAAGCGGCAAAACAGAATAAAA
>SCPO01000259.1_pt1 | contig 22574 bp, 26 predicted proteins | sample 6106821 | NCBI WGS metagenome assembly SCPO01 (sample SAMN10720448, study PRJNA508395) | human gut metagenome | isolation source: Participant 2 stool, 0 month | host: Homo sapiens | collected 2017 | reverse complement strand
TTATACAGAAGACATGGCAGTAAGGCTGGATATCAGCTATCGGTATCAAATGTTCTGGTATGCCATACATTATCGGGAAGCCGAGTTTATTCACCGGTTAAGCAAGTGCGATGAAGGCAAGCAGCGCACACAAGAAGCCTATACCCAAAGATTAAAACGTTTGGCTTGCGTAATGCCTGTTTTCATCTCTACTTTCCATTCTCTACCCAAGTATATGACCTATGCGGAGAACGGAAAATGGGATATTCCTTTATACAATGGAATAGATCTGTTGATTGTAGATGAATCCGGACAAGTTTCACCCGAACTTGCCGTTCCCTCCTTCAGTTTGGCCAAGCAAGCGATTTTAGTAGGTGATATTCAACAAATAGAGCCTGTATGGTCCATTTCTGATGAATATTCATTCATTAATTTAAAGAATCTGGGCATTGTTTCCAACCAGTCCTCGGAAAAATACCGTTTTTTAGAAAACAATGGTTTCCTTTCTTCTTCCGGAAGTATAATGAAACTGGCACGTAAAAGCTGTAATTTTACAGTAAAAGGTGAAAAAGGAGCTTTTCTGACCGAACACAGACGATGCGTAGATTCCATTATTGCCTATTGCAATGATTATGTTTACCACGGCAGGTTACTTCCTAAAAGGTAACGAAGTAAAATACAAGTCCCTCCCTTCCAAAGGATATGTACACATCAACAGTTACAGCAGCCCTGGAAAAACAGGAAGTCGCCTCAACCGGGCTGAAGCGGAAGCCATTGTCTGTTGGCTGGAACTGGAAAAAGATAATCTGGAAAAGACCTATAAAAAGCCTATTCATGAAATTGTAGCCGTAGTAACTCCTTTTAAAGCCCAAGAAGCCGAAATACGGCATCAAATACAAAAAATATCAGGAAATGAGAAATATAAAGATATGATCATCGGCACAGTACATTCCCTGCAAGGTGCCCAATGTCCGATTGTTCTTTTTTCAACAGTCAACTCTCCCGAAGACCATTCTCTTTTTATGGAGCGTGATGGAAAATACAATATGCTCAATGTAGCGATATCGCGCGCTCAGCATCATTTCATTGTTTTGGCAACATGAATATTTTCCATCCGGAAGAAAACACCCCGGTAGGAAATATGGCTAAATGGCTTTCGATGATCCATCCAACGAGATTTCCAACAACTTTATTTACCAACAGGAAGTTCCGCTGTGCACCTACCACCCCACCCTTCGTCTGTCCACCACAGAAGAGCATATCCAGGTTCTGCACCAAGCTTTTGAAAAAGCAAGACACCGTCTGCTGATTGTATCTCCATTCATATCTATCCACGCCATAGAAAACGACCAGTTGGTTCCGCTGATACGCCACACGGTACAACGAGGAGTGAATGTCACAGTCTACACCGATTCGTCTCTAGATTATGATACGAAAACCAATCAGTTGCTCAGCCGTGCCGAAGAGGGACGGAACATATTAATAGAAAATGGCGCAACCCTCATTGAAGTAAAAGGTATCCACAATAAATCATTGGCCATTGATAACCATACACTTATAGAGGGTTCTTTCAACTGGTTATCCGCCAACCGCCATAAAGAATACTCCCGCCACGAATGTTCCATAGTTGTATCATCTGTTCAAGCCGATGAGTACATCAACAATCTGATAAAGGAACTAGAAAGCAGAGAAAAAACCTTTCAATCCCTATCTAAGCCTACAATCAATCTTGACATTGACCAAAAATATCCGGGGTTCTTTACAAAAGAATCTTTTAATGATTGTACAGAAGAAGATATTTGCCGTATAAAACAAAAAGTCCAAGAGTTAGGCATTCAGAAAACAGTCCTTCCACCTTATATCCATAAACAACGTGAAACTTTCCCACGTGCTTATGAACCTTGGTGCACAGAAGAAAAGGAAATTATATGTGAGTTGATGCAAAAGACCAATCATCTTTCTATTTTTATAGAATGTCTGCAACGTACAGGACAAGCAATTCAAATTCAGATAGAAGGCAAAAACAATTGATTATAATCCTGAACTGATATCCTTTTATGATATTCGGGAAACTTGGGAAACAAGAATCAGTCTATACGGAAGAGAGGAAAAGACAAATTACTTTTTGCCTTTTCCTCTCTTCCGTATAGCATATGCAACTCCTGCCCAGAGTTCCTTATTTTTTGGAATACATCCAGGTCCATTTATGCCAAAGACTCTCTAACGGTCCCTGCTTATGTCCTTTCAACCACCACTTGCAGAACTGTACTTGCAACAACAAAGAGTACAAAACCAACCAACAAACTCAACGTATATCCACAGTACGGAGCCAGATAAAGTCCGAAAGGGAAATAAATAATAGCTCCGGCAATAGATTGGGTGATATAATTAGTCAGACTCATCCTACCATAATAACGAAGATTTGATACAAAATTCTTGAACCTATCCCGTTGATAAAGCAATACAAAAGAAGCAACCAGTACAAATGTAAAAGCGAACTTTTGCCACATATCAAAAGCAGTTCCGGCAGTCTGGCGAATGAGTTCACTGTCACTAGCCATAATCAACTCTTTCAGTTGGAAAAGCGGAGCAAAAGAGATAGCGGAAATGATAAGAGCCTTCACCCAAAAACGAGTATGTTTTTCGGAAGTAACAAACAATTGTTTGCGTCCGATGTATAATCCCATCAAAAACAAGCCGGCAGTCTGCCAGAAAACGCCCTGCTCCCAGAGCCCAATATAGACTGGCTTTCTGACCAAAGGTCATATTCTTACCCACAAACTCCCCTCTTTGGTATATTCCGCCACTTCTTTATACATCGCGCCCACTCCCCAATCGGGCAAAGTATGAGAAGGATCAAACAGACCTACTATATAATGATACCACTCAACGGGCTGCAATAAAAACAAAATAGCCGTAACTAGTATGGCACAGTCACTCCACTTGCGCACCACGAACAATACGATTCCCACTACCGAGAACAGCAACAACACATCTCCTGCCGGAAAAAAAGCTGCATTCAGCGTAGCAAAAGCTACCAATAACAGCAAACGCCACAGAAAACGATAACCAAAATCTTTTCCTTTACGCTGTTGGTTAGCCGACTGAATATAAAATGTAAATCCAAACAGCAAAGCAAAAATGGCATACGATTTTCCAGCCAATAAAGTAAATGTAACATTGAATACCCCGTCATTCAGTATATTCAACCATGCAGGCTGGTCTACCGGATAAACCGGAAAGATGAAATGCTCCAAACTATGCACTAAAAGAATTGCCATGACTGCAAATCCCCGTAAAGCATCCACCACCTCAACGCGTGGCAGTTTTTCTGATAATTGTTTTTCCATGAACTAGTTATTATTGTTTATTTAAAATTCGTTTTACCCAGCGGTTGGCCGGTTTCTCAAAATAATAATAAGAAAGCAGACTCAGCCCGATAGCGACTGCAAAGATAAGCGGAATACTGATATACAGACTGATATGCCAATCGTATGTTTGCGCCAACTGCACATAAGCAAATAATATCCACTATACTCTCCTCTTCGGTGCTATTCCTGCTCTACATATCCGGGGGAGCGGTGAGCAACATTGGATAATAGACTACAGACAATATCATCAGAGTTTTGACAACTCTTACCAAAAACTGTATATTAAAAAGAGAAACTGATTTCCTACAATATTTCCTTTAAATTCCAAGCCTGTATATGCCTGACCCCTTCATTGGAAGGGAATTGTACCTCATCCATGGAAACGACATATTTTTCATAATTATCACCTATCGTCAGCAAAGGAGCATATTCCCGTTCCATGGTTTGTGCCGTTTCCAACATGTAAGTTGCTTGAAGATAAATCACTCTATCGTCCTTCATAGCAACAAAATCAACTTCTTTATCCCGAAAAGAACCTGTATATACAATATAGCCTAAACGACGAAGTTCCAAATATACTGCATTCTCCAACAAATACCCGACTCCATAAGCAAAGCCCGGATAAAGAAAATTCTTAAAGGACAAGTCATTCAGATAATACTTGCAATTACCTGCCACCACATCCTTTCCTTTTATATTGTAACGTTCTGTTTTATAGGCAAGAAAAGCTTCTTCTATATAACCTAGATAATTAGATAAGGTATCATAACTCACCTTCCGGTTCTTGGATTTAAAGAAATTAACAATATGCTGAACGGAAAACAGATTGGACGCATTATTCACCAAATAAATAAAAATATCATCCAATAACCTTACATCACGAACGGGTTTACGCTTCACTATATCACGCAACAAAATCGTATCTTTCACAGAAGCGACATACTGTTTTTCTGACTCGACAGTGGGCAGGTTGTACAATTCGGGCAAACCGCCTTTCTGTAAATAGGCCAAATAAGAAGCCCGACCGGCAGGTTGCTGCATCAACTGTAAATATTCAGCATAACTATAGTGGGAATATATGAAATTCTACATAACGTCCCGACAAAAGAGTGGCAAGTTCACTGGAAAGCATTTTAGAGTTAGAACCGCTGATAAACAATTCACTCTCTTCGACAAAGTCTTGCGAATGGGAGTTTACAAACCTTTCCCAGCCATCCACATTTTGAATTTCATCGAAAAACAAATATACTTTTCCTTGCGGTTTAAGCTTTTCCCGATAAAAACGATACAGACTTTCCAATGCTTTATAATCATCAATAAAATCAAATTCCAGATACTCCTTATTTATATATAGGATATTAGCCGGATTTACTCCTCGTTCCGAGACAAGACTTGAAGCAATTTGCCTGAGAATATAACTTTTGCCCGAACGACGTTGTCCTATAAGTACCTTCACCAAGTTATTCCCCACAAAATTGCCAATCTTGTCGGTATAAGATTTCCGTTCCAGTCCCAATTGATACGTATTTCCACCCCAAAGGTTATACTTTTCTAAAGCTTTCCATTTATCGTCCATACTCGAATCTTTTCCCATTAAAGATAGTTTTTTTCGAGTATAATCGAAAAAAAAGCACTGTTTATTTCTTTTTTCGAGTATAATCGAAAAAACGTATCTATCTCAAACTGAATTAAAGAAAACGAATACAATCCGGCAGTATGTAAAATTTAACAAATTACTTAAACAAGCAAACTATTATTTTCCTACATTTGTTACCAGTGAAACTTTAAATACGAAAGAACATGAAAGCAAATCCTGTATTTAGTTTATACATCCCTACCAAATTAGTATTTGGCTGCGGAGAAATCAAGAAATTATCCAGTGAAAAATTACCGGGAAAAAAGGCACTGGTCGTCATCTCATCCGGAACTTCCATGCGAAAATATGGATATTTGGAGAGAGTACTTGCCCAATTAAGACTGAATAATGTAGAAACACTGGTTTACGATAAAATCCTTCCCAACCCCATCAAAGAACATGTCATGGAAGCAGCCGCCATCTGCCGGGAGGAAAAGTGCGACTTTGTAGTAGGACTGGGAGGCGGAAGTTCCATCGACTCCGCCAAAAGTATAGCTGTTATGGCCTGCAACGACGGTGACTACTGGGATTATGTATCAGGGGGTAGTGGTAAAGGACGCCCTGTTACCAAAGCACTTCCCATTATCGCCATCCCTACCACCGCCGGAACCGGAACGGAAATGGATCCATGGACAGTGATTACCCACGAAACGGCTCAAGAAAAGATAGGCTTCGGTTGCCAGCTGACCTTCCCTACCTTATCTATTGTAGACCCGGAACTGATGGTTTCCATTCCCCCGCACCTCACCGCCTATCAAGGGTTCGATGCATTCTTCCATGCCGCAGAGGGTTTTATCGCCAATTGTGCAACACCCATCAGTGATCTTTACGCCTTAGAAGCCATCCGTCTGATCTACAAATATCTGCCAGTAGCCGTAGCCGACGGAAAGAATTTGAAAGCGCGTGCCAAAATTGCTTGGGCCAGCACCTTGGCAGGCATGGTGGAAGCCACTTCAAGCTGCACTTCCGAACATTCATTAGAACATGCCATGAGTGCTTATTATCCACAACTTCCTCATGGAGCAGGACTCATTGCCTTGTCTGAGGCATACTTCGAAACTTTCCGGCATGACTGTACAAAACGTTACATGAAAATGGCTGAAATGATGACCCAGAAAAAGAGCAACCGTCCGTCCGATTTCATTGATGCATTGATTACACTGCAAAAAGAATGTAAAGTACATTCTATCAAACTGAGCGAATTTGGTATCCAATCCGAAGATTTCCCCAAATTCCTGCAAAATGCAAGAGATACGATGGGAGGACTGTTCACTCTCGACCCACGCCCGATTACAGACGAAGAAATCCTGCATATCTTTAAAAATTCTTATAAATAATGGATAAAGAACTAGACCTTGCCGTAACCTGTTACGGCAAGGTAAAACCATTGAAATATGATTTGGTCCTCCTCCCTTGGGGAGCTACCGAACCGCATAATCTGCACCTGCCTTATCTGACAGACTGCATTCTAAGCCACGACATCGCACTAGATGCTGCAAAACTGGCAAAAACACATTACGGTATTCGTTGCATGGTCATGCCTTACGTCACTGCCGGTTCACAGAATCCGGGACAACGCGAGCTGGATTTCTGCATCCATTATCGCTATGAAACGCAAAAAGCGATTTTAAGCGACCTAGTTGCCTCTCTATACGCCCAGGGATACCGCAAAATGGTCATTATCAACGGACATGGCGGCAATACATTCAAAAGTATGATACGTGACTTGTCACTGGACTATCCCGACTTCCTGATAGCCAGCAGCGAATGGTTTGCCTTTATCCCTGCTAAAGAGTACTTTGATGAACCGGGTGACCATGCAGATGAATTGGAAACTTCTGTTATGATGCATTATCATCCGGAATTGGTAAACCTGGATGAAGCCGGAGATGGAAATTATAAGAAGTTCGCTTCGCAAATGCTGAATGAAAAAGTGGCATGGATTCCGAGAAACTGGCAAAACGTTTCGCAAGATACCGGTATAGGCAATCCTAAAAAAGCAAGTGCCGGAAAAGGGAAGAAATACGCCGAAGCAGTCGTCGCAAAATATGCATTACTGTTTGAAGAGTTGGTACATAAAGAACTTTATTAATGCCTCATCACTCAAGAAGATCATCTGACCTTTTTAAACGATGGTCTTCTATGTTCATATCACCTCCGCTTCTTCGTTATCAGATACATTTTCAGCTACCTTAGTTATACTTGCCATTTCAAAGTCCATACATATCCATATAAATATATGTATAACCATCGACTATGAAAAGAATAAATGTCCCCATGTGCCCATAAACAAACCACTCCCTGCACTATCTGCACAAGGATACTTCTCCAAATAATTTATTTCATCTCCAAAGGCTGAAATAAAATTCATTTAACAAAATAAAGAGATTTCCTTTATAGGATAAGTTCTACCAGAACTTCAAACAGTAACTTTAAAAACAAATCTATGAAGAAAACCTTATTCATGCTTTTTGCCTGTTATGCTCCATAGGAGCCATGGCACAAAGAAAACAATCACGGTGTGGTCACAGACGCAACAGGTGAAGCGGTTATTGGCGCCAGTATTGTAGAAACAGGCACCACGAATGGTACAGTTACCGACTTAGATGGTAATTTTACACTTTCCGTAGCCAACGATGGCAGTATCAGAGTATCATTTATCGGTTATCAGACACAAACTTTAAGCGTAAAGGGAAAGTCAACTTTTAAAATAGCATTGAAAGAAGACTCAGAAATGCTCCAAGAAGTTGTTGTAACCGGATATGGCGGCAAACAGTTGCGCACAAAAGTAACCAACTCCATTTCCAAGGTAAAAGAAGAAACATTAAAACAAGGACTTTATTCCAATCCGGCACAAGCCTTATCAGGAGCCGTGGCAGGTCTGTCCGTCAGCCAGACTTCCGGTAATCCGGGAGCAGCTCCTACCTTGGTACTTCGAGGAGGTACTAATTTTGACGGTTCAGGTTCACCTTTAATCCTGGTAGACGGCCAAGTACGCGGTTCTTTAAGTGACATCAACCCGGCCGATATTGAATCCATGGAAGTATTAAAAGATGCCGGAGCCACCGCCATCTATGGCGCCCGAGCCAATGACGGTGTAGTACTAGTCACTACCAAACGAGGCAAAGAGGGAAGTACACGTGTAGAGCTTTCGGCCAAACTAGGCTGGAACTACTTCCACAACTCTTATAACTTTATGAATGCGCGTGATTACATTTACTGGATGCGCACTGGTTACATGAATGCTTACACGGGAGACATGAAACATCCGGACGGATCGGCCGTACAAGGATGGTCTTCACTGACCGGTCTGACCGGTGCCACTCCTTATGGAACAGGCAACAAATATTGGGCAGATGATGACAAGACAATCCCGCTGAATGGAAACGAAAACAGCCAGGCTATATGGAGTACCATGAAATATTCGGACGATCTGGCTTTCCTGCTCAACCAAGGATGGGAAACCATGACTGATCCTATTTATGGAGACCAACTGATTTTCAAGAATACAGATATAGCGGATTTCAATATCAATTCCCCATCTTTCTCACAAGACTACAACCTGAGTGTAAGCGGAGGAAATGAAAAGGGAAACTACTATGCAGGTTTGGGATACAACCATAGTGAAGGTACAGCCGTAGGAAACAAGTACCAACGTATCACTTTCACATTCAATGCCGATTACAAGCTGAAACCATGGTTAACCTCCAACTCCAGCTTCAACTTTGCAGATGCAACCTGGAACGATCTTCCTCCTACCCAAAGCGCAGAAGCCAACTACTTCTCACGCGTTTTATCATTACCTCCCACTTTCCGTGGATATAATGCTGACGGTGAAATGCTTTTGGGACCCAATTCAAGCGACGGAAACCAACAAATCAATTTTGACAAGTTTGTCCGTGACAACAATACAGACAAGTTCACCATGAACCAATCTTTTACCGCAGATATCATGAAAGGACTCTCATTAAAAGTGAACGCCATCTGGTTCTATTCAGAAGAAAAATATGAAGCTTTCAACAAAGATTATTTATCTTCCCGGAAACTGGGTAACCTCACACAGCACCTCGGCTTCCTACGGACGCACATTGGACCAAACTTATAATGCAGTGTTAAACTACAACTATCAAATAAACAAAGACCACTATCTGGATGCCATGGCCGGCTTCGAGTACTACGACTCATATTATAAAGGTTTCAGTGCCTCAGGATCGGGAGCTCCCAGTGACGCTTTCGGCGATTTGGAATATACCAGTGATGACAAAGGCAAACGCAGCATAGACTCCTCACACAGCCGCCAGCGTATCATGTCATTCTTCGGTCGTGTAAATTATGACTACCAGTCAAAATACTTGCTGTCCTTTGTTCTAAGACGGACGGCTACTCCAAACTGGCCAAAGACAACCGCTGGGGTGTCTTCCCCGGAGTATCTACCGGATGGGTGTTCTCCAAAGAAAAATTTGCCAGTGAATGGGCCGATATCATCTCATTCGGTAAATTGCGTGCCAGCTTCGGTCTGAATGGTAATGTAAACAAAGATTTTGTAGGAAACTACACAGTACAAGGTGCTTATGCAGGCAGCAAATACAACGGCAACGCTTACTTCCTGTTAAACAACCTTCCTAATCCCTACTTGAAATGGGAGAAGTCAAGAACTTTCGAAATCGGTCTGGATCTAGGCTTTCTGGCCAACCGCATCAATGCCAATTTGACTTACTACAACCGACTGACCAGTGACAAGTATGCCAACATCACCATCCCGTCTACTTCGGGTGTTTCTTCCTTTACCTCCAACAACGGTAAGTTCCAGAACCAAGGCTTTGAATTCGAACTGGCATTCAAAGTTATCGACTCCAAAGACTGGAAATGGAATCTGAACTGGAACGGCGCATTAAATAAAAACAAAGTAGTGGCATTGCCCGACAACGGTCTGGAAAGAAACCGTCAAAATGCATTTCAAGTATATACCGGACGCCAGCTGGAGGACGGAAGCTATGAAAAAGCATGGGTAGGCGGTTATCAGGAAGGACAACGCCCAGGTGATTTGTACATGTTCGTAGCCGAAGGAATCTATCGTTCCGAAGATGAAATACCAGGAGGACTGATCGACTTGTCAAGTGGTAACAACGGCTCAAGCAACCGTCCCCTTTACGGAGGTGAGGAAGGATATAACAAACTGACAGCCAATCAGAAAGCGAATTCTCTCCGCATCCAGCCGGGTGATGTGAAATGGAAGGATGTAAACGGTGACGGCATCATCGACAATTACGACATGGTGAAAGTGGGCAACACTGTACCCAAATGGACAGGAGGTATCAATACTTCAGTCACCTGGAAAGACCTTACTTTATCAGCACGTTTTGACTATGCGCTTGGTTTCAAAGCGGTAGACTGGAAAACCATGTGGATCATGTCTTGCGCACAAGGTACTTATAACACCATTGCGGAAACCCACGACACCTGGTCACCCGAAAATCCCGGTGCACAATATCCTACTTATGTATGGGCCGACCAGTTGGGCAAGCGCAATTACTGCCGTCAATCCTCCATGTTTGCCTACAACGGTAACTATCTGTCTTTCCGTGAAATAGCCTTGTCATATAATCTGCCAAGCAACTGGGTGCGCAAAGCAGGACTAGGCTCAGTCATGCTCTCGGTAACCGGTCAGAACCTGGGTTACCTGACAGAAGCCAAACATTTATTCTCTCCGGAAAAGACAGACAACAATGGTGGATACCCATTGCCCCGCACTGTCATTCTCGGCGTAAACGTTTCTTTCTAAACTTATAAACTCTAACAGATTATGAAAAAAATATTCTATATCCTTTCAATATGTGTGATGACCATTCTCCAACCGTCCTGTGACGCACTGGATCTGGCACCGGAAGATTATTATGGAGCCGGAAATTTCTGGAAAGAAGCTTCCCAGCCCAAAGCATTCATGTTGGGTCTGCACGCCCAATTAAGAAGTTACTATGACATGTTCTACACCTTGGGCGAACTCCGCGGCGGCACACAACGTGGGCACCTCCTCGCTGAACACCAGCTTGAACTATGCCGATATCCGGTCACAGAATATCTCGGAAGATATTCCCGGCATATCCAATTGGAACGGGCTATACTCTCCCATCATGCAAGTAAACCATTTTATCCAAGAAGTAGAAAATGGGTGTACGTTTCTGGATGATGCAACCCGGAGCCGGTACTTGGGACAAGCGTATGGCATGAGAGCCCTGTATTACTTCATGCTATACAGAACTTTCGGGGGAGTACCTCTCATCACCAAAGTAGATATACTGGACGGCAAACCATCGGCAGACAAATTCTATGTGGAGCGCGCCACACCCGAAGCCACCATGGAGTTTATCAAAGCGGATATTAATAAATCCGAAAACTATTTCGGAAATAACACCTCTTTTGATGCATACGACTGGTCACGCTATGCCACTTTGATGCTTAAAGCAGAAATCTATATGTGGGCAGCGAAAGTATCCATCACCGGATTCACAGCAACCGGGGCAACCGATTTACAGACTGCCAAGACTGCCTTATCCGGGATCATAGGACATTTTGAATTAATGGACAACTTTGCCTCCATCTTCTCATGCGACAATAAAAAGAACACTGAAATTATTTTCGCCATGCCGTTTATAGAAGGTGAGGCCAGCAATGACGGAGGCAGATTCCTTTATCAGGATGCTGTATTTCTGGGGCAAGCATATGGTCGTAACGGTAAGGTGATTGAAAAAGATACCTTAAACTTGAAAGGTACCGGTGGAGTATTCCGTGACGAGTACACTGAAGATTTCTGGAAAACGTTCAAAGAAGGAGACAGCCGCCGTGATGCCACATTCATGGAGTATTACATGAAAAATGATAATGGCACGCTCAGCGAATTCGGATGCGTAATGAAAAAACGTATAGGTACAATCAATTCCAATGACAACCGCATCTATATTTCGGACATCCCCGTTTACCGCTATGCCGATGCGTTACTGATGATGGCGGAAATTGAAAACGGATTGAACAACCCTTGCGCTTCGTATATCAACGAAGTACGCAAACGTGCATACGGAGACACCTTTGAAGAAAACAAATACACGGAAGGCAGCTATGCGGAAAATGAACTAGCCATTTTGCAGGAACGGGACAAAGAGTTTGTCAGTGAAGGCAAGCGCTGGTTTGACGTATTGCGTATGCACGATGCATCCGGACGTTCTTTGGTCTTTTCTGCCAATGCCAACTATCCGGGCACAAATCCTATCCTCGGTACAGAAGAAGCATATAAAATGCTTTGGCCGGTTAATATCGGTACTTTGAATGTGAATCCGTTATTAACTCAAACTCCGGGATACGGGAAAAAATAAGCCAAATCCTCCTGTTTAGTTTTCAGGACAGATGTTTTAACATAGAAAAATAAAGGTGTGTCGTGAGATACACCTTTATTCATTATGCATATAGTTGATAAAACATCAATAACACAGAAAATCAATAACTATTTCCGTTCTTTTGAAAGTTCCTCCAATGTTTTTTCCTCGTACCTGCAAATTGCCTCCTTATAATCCTCGGAAATCAATTTCGGTTCTTTGGTGTCATAACCTACCATCACCGTGCGGCACTCACACTTCACCTCATGGGTATCCGTAGTCACGGCACGCTGCAACAAAGTAAAACTCTTATGCCCCAAATGTACCACAGCCGTTTCTATCACCAGATGATCCGAGAAAAATACCGGCATAAAGAAGTTTGCATTGATATTGGCCACCACAATAGCCAGCTTACTCCAGTCGGCACTGCCAAACACATCTTTTATATAAGTAGTCTTTGCCAAATCATACAAAGAAAAGTAAACCGAATTGTTCATATGACCAAACTGGTCCACATCGCTGAATCGTATCTGCACCGGCATAGTATGCCTGAATTTTATATCCTCTGCCATAGTTAAGCTTATTAAAATCGTTCAAATATAACACTTTTCCCAGTAATTGAACCCTAAATGACAGATTATTCTTAATTTTGCTGCGAAATAAATGAATATGTAATTTTAATAACAATATAAACATGGATAAGAAGTATAGCAGGGAGACCTTATGCGTACAGGCAGGCTGGACTCCTAAAAAAGGCGAACCGCGCGTTTTGCCTATTTATCAAAGTACCACATTCAAGTATGACACCAGCGAACAGATGGCGCGTCTGTTCGATCTGGAAGATTCGGGATATTTCTATACACGCTTGCAAAACCCCACCAATGACGCCGTCGCCGCAAAAATCGCAGCATTGGAAGGTGGTGTGGGTGCTATGCTGACCTCGTCCGGCCTGCCAACTTCTATGCCATTTTCAATATCTGTCAGGCAGGCGACCACTTCGTATGCTCGTCTACCATCTACGGAGGTACATTCAATCTGTTTGGCGTCACGCTGAAAAAACTGGGCATCGAGTGTACCTTCATTGACGCCAATGCATCCGAAGAGGAAATAGACCAAGCTTTCCGCCCGAATACCAAAGCGTTGTTCGGCGAAACCATCTCCAATCCGAGCATCGATGTGCTGGACATCGAAAAGTTCGCACGCATCGCACACAAGCACGGTGTGCCTTTGATTGTGGACAACACCTTCGCCACTCCCATCAACTGCCGCCCGTTTGAATGGGGAGCGGATATCGTCACCCATTCTACAACCAAATACATGGACGGTCATGCCACCAGTGTAGGAGGCGCCATTGTGGACAGCGGCAACTTTGACTGGGAAGCCCATGCGGACAAATTCCCCGGTCTGACCCAGCCCGACGAGTCTTATCACGGACTGACTTATACCAAAGCGTTCGGCAAAATGGCTTACATGACGAAAGCAACCGCCCAACTGATGCGTGACCTCGGCTCCATCCAGTCTCCGCAAAATGCGTTCCTGCTGAATCTGGGATTGGAAACATTACACCTGCGCGTGCCCCGTCATTGCGAAAACGCACAGAAAGTGGCCGAATGGCTGGAAGCCAACCCGAAAGTGAAATGGGTGAACTATTGCGGACTGAAAAGCAGCAAATACTATGATCTGGCACAGAAATATATGCCAAACGGCTCGTGCGGTGTCATCGCTTTCGGCTTGAACGGAACCCGTGAGGAAGCGATAGAATTTATGGACAGGCTGAAATTCATCTGCATCGTAACCCATGTGGCCGACGCACGGACCTGCGTACTGCATCCCGCCAGCCATACTCACCGCCAGCTCACCGACGAACAGTTGCGCGAAGCGGGAGTAGCTCCGGACTTGATTCGTCTTTCAGTGGGCATCGAGAATGTAAACGACATCATAGCCGACATTGAGCAAGCTTTACAATAAGACGAAGCGGATGAAAAAAATCATTATCATTGGCGCCACTTCCGGCATCGGACTGGAAGTGGCGCGATGCTATCTGAAAGACGGCTGGCAAGTAGGCGTGGCAGGACGTAGAGAAGAAGAACTGGAAAAAATCCGGTTATCCGCGCCCGGACAGGTATGTACTCAGACAATAGATGTCACCCGTGAGGACGCCCCTTTCTCATTGGAGCAACTGATTACTAAAATGGGAGGTATGGATGTGTTCTTGCTCAGCTCGGGCATAGGCAAACAAAATCTTTCACTTCAACCCGATATAGAATTACAAACCGCCGCCACCAATGTTTCGGGATTCATACGGATGGTCAATGCCGCCTATCACTATTTTGAGCAACGCGGGAAAGGGCATATAGCCGTAATCAGCTCCATAGCAGGCACCAAAGGGCTGGGATCCGCCCCAGCTTATTCAGCTACCAAGCGGTTTCAGAACACGTACATAAATGCATTGGAGCAATTGGCACACATGAAGAAACTAAACATCTCCTTCACCGATATCCGTCCCGGATTTGTCGCCACTCCTTTGCTGAAAGATGATAAATATCCGCTGCTGATGCATACTTCCCAAGTAGCATCTCAAATTGTAAAAGCCATTTCCCGAAGGAAAAGAGTAGCCATCATAGACTGGCGCTATCAGTTTATCGTATTCTTCTGGAAATTGATTCCCGGATGGTTATGGGTGAGGTTGCCTGTGCGGAACCAATAATCCCCAGCCAATATCATTTCATAAGAAAAACCCCTTGTTCTCATCCTGAACTTGCGAAAGATTTGTAAACAAGGCGAGGGTTTCTTCATTCTACTCCCCGAAATTACCTGAATGAAAGGAATTGGTTAAAGGGACCGGCAAAGCCTGTGATCATGCTGATGAAAGATCAAACAGGCTATTGAATGATGCTTTCTTTGTAAAGCTGAACCTCTTTACAAACATAGAAACTTAAAAAAATTCTTTTCCCTTTGTAACAACTTTCCCACTTCCCCCGTCTATCTGATTGAAAGCGCTTTCAAAAAACAATTTCAGTATGAACAAAAACAAAATAGAACCATGAAAAAGTTTGTATTTACTCTATTGCTAGTCTTCGTCTGCCATCTGGCTACGCCCCAGGCATCAACACTCTTTCAATGAATTCCGCCGGGAAAAAATGCCGATTGTGTCAAAGTATCTTCTTTCATGATGTCTCTTGGAAAAATGTTTGCCGGACACGATGAAGACGCTGAGATAATAAGAAAAATAAAGTCAATAAAAGTACTGGACCTGGAATCTTGTACGGCAAGCGTAAAAGAACGGTTCAACAAAAAAGTGAACAAACTGAATCTGAAAGGATATGATGAGCTGATGCGTGTAAACGATGAAGGCGAGAAAGTCCGCGTGCTGATGAAAACAAAAAAGGAAACTATCCGTGAACTGCTGTTTGTATGCACCGGAAAAGAAGACTGTACACTGGTACAGATAAACGGAAAATTCACAAAGGATGATATAAACAAATTAGTAAATCAGGAAACAGGGAAGAAGCATGGACACCGCTGAGTTTAAGCAACAATTTCTACCTTACCACCGGAAACTCTACCGGGTAGCCTTCCGGCTGACGGGCAACCCTCAGGATGCGGAAGATATGGTGCAGGAAGCGTATCTGAAATTGTGGAACAAGCGCGATGAACTGGCGGACGTACTGAACACCGAAGCCTATTGTGTCACCCTCATCAAGAATCTGTGCTACGACGTCCTGCGCCGGAGTCAGCCGGATGAAGACGGACGCCCTCCCGAAGAGCTGAACCTCCCTACGGACACCAACATAGCGCGGGAAGTGGAACAACGGGATGAGGTGAACCAGGTACGCCGGCTCATCGGCAGACTGCCAGAGCAACAAAAGCGGGTGATTCTGCTCCGTGATGTCAATGACTGCTCCTTTGAGGAGATAGAGCAAGCCACAGGACTGAATGCCATCAACATACGTGTGTTGCTGAGCCGCGCCCGCAAAAAGATACGTGAACAATATAATGCAATAATGAACTATGAAAGTAAATGAAATAGAAAGACTATTGGCCCGGTATTACGATGGAGAAACCAGCGAAACCGAAGAAAAGGAACTGAAACACTTTTTTACCGAAGAGGACGTTCCGGCTCATTTACTTGCCGAGAAGGAAATCTTCATGCAACTGGCAGCACAGCCCGCTCCCGAAATACCGGAAGAACTGGAAAGCAGGCTGAGCCGCAAGATAGACCAATGGGACACAGGCGAAAAACGCACGCTGAAAATAAAAAAACATACACGGACCCTCCGCTTGCAATGGATAGGGAGCATAGCCGCCAGCCTGCTCATCCTGCTCTCCGTAGGACTGTACCTATACAAGCCCTATCCGGCACCGCAAGATACCTGCGCCACCCCCGAAGAAGCATACGTACAGGCCCAGAAGGCACTTATCATGCTTTCCAGCAGCCTGAATAAAGGAATAGAAAAAGTGGAATCGGTGCAGGAAGCCACCGGAAAAATTCAAGAGAACGTAAACGAACAATTAAACCGATTAAATAACATAAAACAATGAAACGTACATATATCATTACCTTATTGCTCTCTCTGTGCTCACTGTTCACCTACGCACAGGACAGTTTTTTCGACAAGTTCGCTGATATGGACGGGGTAACCTCTGTCTATATCTCAAAAGCCATGCTCAGCCTGATGCCCGACATGAAAACGGAAGGGGTAAATATAGGCGAAGTAGCCTCCAAACTGGATAACATCCAGATTCTAAGTTGTGAAAAACCGACATTATCGCCAAGCTGAAAAGAGACAGCTTTCATCAGTCCCAAGAACGGCTACGAGGAACTGATGCGCATAAACGATGAAGGCGAAAAGACCATTATTTATCTGAAACGGAACAAAAACAAAGAAAAGGAATTTGTATTGATGAGTCAGGAAAAAAATGAATTTACCATCATCGCCATCACAGGAAATCTGACCCTGCAAGAGATACAAGGCATCATCAACAAGGGTAACTCCACACATCCCCACCCTAAGGCCTTTTCTCCCGCCTGCTAAGGTCTGAAGAAAGGATATATACTATCTCCATAGCACTATGGAGTTATCTCAAAGCTTGCGAAGTTAACTCCAAAGGCTATGGAGATAACTCCACAGGCTTTGGAGATAGTAACCGGACGGTCGGAAGGCTTAACAATAGGGCTGCGAATGCTTACGTTATCTCCGGAAAAGGGTTATCCGCCCGTAGAAGCCCCGCCAATGAAGGAACTTATTTCTTTATCCGTTTTTGGGTAGGCAAAGTAAACTCATGCGCTTCGGTCACGCCCCGTTGCTCTCTGTTGCAAAAACACGGAATTGCGCCTGGCCTGTTTTCAACTTCCTGCCTCCACGAATGGTGGCCGTGTACCTTATCTGATTCCCGACAGGCATATAGGCAATCTGAGCCGAAGGTGAAATCAAAATATGTTTCATGCCGCTCATTTCCTCTATTACCGGAGTAACATTGTAAGCGGGCACATCACCATCATTCACCACATCGAACACCAGTTTGCTGTCTTCTTCCGCATCAATAACATGGTTACGGTTATCATCGATAAAACGCAGGTTGATAATCCTCAATCCCGATGAAGGCTCATAAGAGGAAGTGTGCTCATACTGCGAAGAAGAAGGATAAGTCTTTACGTAATACTCCTCCACCTGATAAGTTTCCTCCCGAGGTGTAGTTATGGCATTTCCCACAGCAGCCCCCGTTACAGTTCCCAGCAGGGCGCCGAATTGCGAACCGTTGTATCCGCCGGCCCTGTCACCCACAATAGCGCCTAATACTCCGCCGATGGCCGCACCGGCTTGTACTGCCGCCGGATTGCCTTGCATTCCGGATGGTGAGCAAGCCGAAAGCGGTCGGAATGCATAAAATGAATATCATTTTCTCATACCCCAAGTAGTTTATAATCTTTATCAGACAGACAAATATACTTTTTCCTATTGACAATGAGTTCATCGGCTATGTTAAAATTTCATTTCCTGTCATGCATCCTCACCAGTCTAACCGCCATCATTCCGGATGGAAGGCTCTTCTTCCTAAAATGAAAAGATAAGTCTAAATAACACAAGAAACAGAAGGAGACGTTTTTTTTTCTATATATTTGCCGGAAAACAAATGAAAAGTTCTTCGCCATACCCTTGCATCGCCGCAGAAGGCTTCCCCTCTCCGCTGCAAAACCGCGCCCGGTATGGCAAGGAAATATTTATAACCTATCATTATGGAATTGAAAGCAAAATACGAACAGCGCATTGAACAGGCTGAGGCAGAACTCCGCCAGGTAAAAAATAAGATTCTCCGCATCAGCACGCTGAGGGTCTTGTTATTTGCAGCAGGGATTATAGGAACAATCTACTTCTATCAGGCAGGAACAACCACTATATGTCTCACCATAGCGGTCACTTTCGTTCCTTTTCTGGCATTGGTGAAGTATCACAACCGGTTGTTTTTCCGCAAAGACTGGCTGGAAACCTGCATACGGGTGAATAGTGACGAGCTTTCCGCACTGGCGGACAACTATGAGCCTTTGAGGACGGAAAGGAATTCACAAACCCGGCCCACAGGTATTCTTTTGACCTAGACTTGTTCGGAAGGCACTCCTTGTTCCAGGCCTTGAACCGTACCTGCACTTCATTCGGAAAGGAAAAACTGGCAGAATGGTTGCAAAATCATCTGGAGATAAAGGAAGAGATAATCCAACGGCAGGAGGCGACAAAGGAACTGGCTGCTTATTCCGATTTCCGGGAAACATTCCGGATCACCGGCCTGCTCTACAAAGGGGCGACAAGCGACCGCGAAGAAATTAAAGAGTGGACGGAAGCACCTGCCTATTTCAGCAAGAAATGGTGGAGCCGCCCGTTATTGGGAATCGTTCCCGGAGTCAACATCGTACTGGCTATGCTGGGAGTGGCGGGGGTCATTCCGATGACATGGTTCGGACTGGCCTTCGGACTGTTCGTGATAGGTAGTTTCGGACTGATAAAGCCTGTCAGCAACCTGCAAAGAGTGTATGACAAGAAATTACGTATCCTGTCTATCTACGCCGAACTGATCAGCCTGATAGAAAACCGGGAAATGAACGCTCCGCTACTCAGACACCTGAAAGCTGAATTCGGCATGAACGGGAAATCCACCACCCATATCTTGAAAGAGCTTTCACGGGAACTGGACAAACTGGACTTGCGCAACAACCAACTGCTATATGTCTTGCTGGAAGGTTCCATGTTCTGGCAACTCCGGCAGGTAATGCGCATTGAGCAATGGAGGCACAAATATGGAAAATATCTGCTCCACTGGCTGGACGTATTGGGTGACATTGATGCTCTTTGTTCTCTGGCGACATTTGCCGGCAACCATCCCGCATACACCTATCCGACCATTGCCGGCAAGCCTTTTGTATTCCTTGCAAAGGATATGGGACATCCCCTGATGCCTGCACGGCAATGTGTGACCAATGATGCCGATATCCCCTCAAGACCGTTCTTTGTCATCATCACAGGAGCCAACATGGCAGGAAAAAGTACTTATCTGCGTACAATCGGAGTGAATTATGTATTGGCATGTACCGGCTGCCCCGTATGCTGTTCCTCCCTTGAAATATATCCTGCCAAACTAGTGACAAGCTTGCGGACTTCCGATTCGTTGACAGACAACGAATCTTACTTCTTTGCCGAACTAAAACGATTGAAACAAATTATAGACCGCCTGAATAAGGGAGAGGAGTTGTTCATCATTCTGGATGAGATTTTAAAAGGAACCAACTCGATGGACAAGCAGAAAGGCTCATTCGCCCTGGTACGCCAACTGATGGAACTGAAGACGAATGGCATCATTGCCACACACGACCTGCTATTAGGGAAACTAATAGAATATTTCCCCAAAGAGATACGGAATTATTGCTTTGAAGCTGATATTACCAACGATGAACTGACTTTTTCATACAAACTCCGTGAAGGTATCGCACAAAATATGAATGCCTGCTTCCTGATGAAAAAGATGGGGCTAATCATCAACGACTAACCCCACCCGACAATTTATCACATTAACGTCTTAAGCAAATAAAGCAGACCTTCACAGGCACACCTTATTTCATAACATAAAGAGTCATAGAAAATCAAAATTCACTTGTTTCCAAGCAATGTACAAACGCACTTGCATCATCTCCCGTGAAATAAAACACAGAAGATGCAGGTTCGTATGTATAGGGGATGAAACGGAACAGCTGGGCCGCAACGAATTTCTTGTCCTGAGAAATCATATAGTCCATACGTACGTTTCCGTTTGTCTTTACTTTCACGTCATTCCTGGTTTCAAAACCTTTTTTCTCCAACGCGTCCGTCAAAGCCTGTAAATCGCATACATCAAAGAAGCAGGTCCCTTCTTTAGCTACGCTGCCGGTAGGTGCATACACCCATTCCTTGCCTCGCCAGAAAAAGCGGAATACGGCCCACAGAAACAAAATGGTTCCACCGGCCATAAGCACCATGCTCATGGTGGATGAGGAATCCCCCATCTTTAAAGAGGTTGCAAATGCACCCGCACCTATCACACAAAGGATAGCGGATATGATAATAGAAGAAACACTAGTACGTTTTACGACAACTGCTTCAGTAGAAACATTACTCATAATTAAAAATACAATAATCATACCAAGGTCACATCTCGCCAATCACCCGGCAAGACAGAACCATGAAAAACAAATTGGTAAAAGAATAAAAGCTAAATAAGAATGCGCCTCATACCAAAGATATAGTGCTCGCAAGCACTATCCCAGGGAAGGAATGGGAAGAGGCATACACATGGTATGACAGCTTGCAAGACTGGCCATCCGGGCGGCCATCTTACGCAACAAAAATTTTGATAAATTGGGTAGTCTCCATGGAGGAAAAACGGTACATGCGCTCTGCAGAGGCACTGACACGATGTGCTAAAGTATGAGCGTCCCCAAACTCCATATCTGCTATTCCCTTATTGCTATCCAAGGGAATGACACGATCTTCATTGATGGAGTGCTGCGGAGTAGTATCCGTATGCTGTACAGTACATACCGTCATTGATGCAGCTGGAACTGCATCTACATATTCTGTTCCGGCAAAAGCCAAGGCAAACAGAAAAAATAATATGACTGTAACAAATCCTTTCATTGCTTACTGTTTGGTTTACAAAGATAACATAAATAGCGTTTTAGGTTTCATTTCATACAATAATTAACACATATCAAAGGTATTTTGTTTTAAGGGAGCTATGAAGGATTATCCAAAATTATGAAGGATCGGTTCTCAATTCCTTCATGGTTTCTTCCTGAAAAGCAACAGGTTACCTATCTATGACGGTTTTGAATTATTCGATGTTTCTAATTCCGACTTTAAATTAAAAGCTGTTCTTGTTCTGCATGCCTCGTCCGTATCAAAACTTTTGTAAACAGAACAAGTAATATGCATGTGGACAGAAGCCTCACAGCTTGTTTTCTCATTACTGCCGGTCAGGGCATAGAAAATAAAAAAAGCCACAGCTTTTATAGCTATGGCTTTTATATATATGATGATTACAGATTATTCAGCTTTAGGGGCTTCCTCTGTAGTTTCAGCTGCCGGTGCTGCAGGAGCTTCTGTAGCGGCTGCACTCTTCTTAGAACGACGAGTACGAGTTGCTTTCTTAGCAGTTGCAGTCTTAGCCATGTTTTCATCGTAATCTACCAATTCGATAAAGCACATTTCAGCATTATCACCCAAACGATGACCTGTTTTGATGATACGAGTATAACCACCCGGACGATCTGCTACTTTTACAGAGATTTCTTTGAACAACTCCGTTACAGCAAACTTATCTTGCAAGTTGCTAAATACAACACGACGTGAATTAGTTGTGTCGTCTTTAGATTTTGTAATTAAAGGCTCAACGAATTTCTTCAAAGCTTTAGCCTTTGCAACAGTCGTAGTGATTCTTTTGTGCTTGATCAAAGAACAAGCCATGTTAGATAACATAGCACTTCTATGAGAAGCAGTACGACCTAAATGATTGAATTTCTTATTATGTCTCATTTTTTATTCTTTATCTAATTTATATTTAGAGATATCGGTTCCAAACGACAGATTCAGACCCTCGAGCAAATCATCAAGCTCCGTGAGCGATTTCTTACCGAAGTTTCTGAACTTCAACAGATCTGTCTTGTTGAACTGTACCAAGTCACCCAATGTTTCCACA
>SCPO01000263.1_pt1 | contig 22614 bp, 28 predicted proteins | sample 6106821 | NCBI WGS metagenome assembly SCPO01 (sample SAMN10720448, study PRJNA508395) | human gut metagenome | isolation source: Participant 2 stool, 0 month | host: Homo sapiens | collected 2017 | reverse complement strand
TTATTAACATTCTTCTACCGCTATATATGAAACCATTGGTGGAAGAAGGCCATATTTACATTGCTCAACCTCCTTTGTACCAAATCAAGAAGGGTAAATCCCAATGGTATGTATACTCTGATGCGGAATTAACTGCTAAGCTTGATGAAGTAGGCCGTGATGGTATCACTATCCAACGTTACAAAGGTTTAGGTGAAATGAACCCTGAACAATTATGGGAAACTACAATGAACCCTGAAAATCGTACGATTTTACAAGTTAGCTTAGAAGATTCCATCGAAGCTGACAAAATCTTTACCGTTCTCATGGGAGATAAGGTAGAACCTCGTCGTAAATTTATTGAAGATAACGCAAAATACGTGCGTAATCTAGATTTGTAAGAGGTGCACCATGGCTGATAATCAAAATAATAACGTAGAGTTTACGTCTAACAAAGATCAACATCTAAAACGTACCCTGAAGCGCGTCATATGAATATGATCGCTCTTGGCGGTGCTATCGGTACTGGCTTATTCGTTGCCGGTGGTGAAGTAGTAAGTACTGCAGGCCCTGGTGGTGCCCTTGTAGCTTACGGCCTCATTGGCCTCATGGTTTACTTCCTCATGACTTCTCTTGGAGAAATGGCTACTTACTTACCGATTCCTGGTTCCTTCGGGACTTATGCAAAACGCTATGTAGACCCTGCCTTTGGTTTTGCCTTAGGTTGGAACTACTGGTTTAACTGGGCTATTACCTTGGCTGCTGAAGTATTAGCAGGGGCGCTCATCATGAAATATTGGTTCCCTGATGTGCCTGCCATCGTATGGTCTGCTCTGTTCTTGCTCATTCTATTCGGCTTGAACTATTTATCCACACGTTCCTTTGGTGAAAGTGAATATGTGTTCTCTAGCATCAAGGTTATTACTGTATTCGTATTCCTATTCTGTGGATCCATGCTCATCTTTGGCATTGGTGACACATCTCCAGGCTTTACGAACTGGACAATAGGGGAAGCGCCATTCGTAGGCTGGGAATCCATCCTCGCTATCTTCATGGTAGCTGGTTTCTCCTTCCAAGGTACTGAACTTATTGGCGTAGCAGCTGGTGAAAGAAGACCCTGAAAAGAACGTGCCAAAGCGATTAACTCTATCTTCTGGCGTATTCTATTATTCTATATCGGTGCTTTCACGGTTATCGGTTTCTTGATTCCGTACACAGATCCAAATCTGTTGAACTCTAGTGTAGAGAACGTATCTATTTCTCCATTTACACTCGTATTTGACCGCTTTGGTTTTGCCTTTGCTGCTCTTTATCAATGCTATCATCTTAACGGCTGTATTGAGTGCTGGCAACTCTGGTCTGTACTCCTCTACGCGCATGTTGTACGCACTCGCTAAGGAAGGTCAAGCACCTCAAATCTTTGCTAAGTTAAATAAACGTGGTGTTCCAGTGCCTGCATTAATTTTAACTACAGCAATTGGTTTATTTGCATTCCTTACAAGCTTCATCGGCGAAGGTACTGCCTACACTTGGATTGTTAATATCTCCGGTCTTTGCGGCTTCATCGCATGGGTTGGTATCGCTGTTTCTCACTATCGCTTCCGTCGTGCTTTCATTGCACAAGGTAGAGATCTTAGTGAATTGCCTTACAAAGCGTGGTTATTCCCAGTGGGTCCAATCTTGGCGTTCATTCTTTGCGTCATCATCATCTGTGGCCAAAACTACTCTGCTTTCACAGGCGATACAATCGACTGGTACGGCGTATCCGTTGCATACATTGGCTTGCCAATCTTCTTCGCAGTTTACCTAGGTTACAAATACATCAACAAAACTAAAGTTGTGCCGTTGAAAGAAGTTAACCTAGACCGTGACTTCGATAGATAATGGTTGATTCAATCAATAGTTAATTAATACTATAATAAAATCCTACTTAATGAGCTTTCCTGTGAAAGTAAATTAAGTAGGATTTTTTTGTATTTATATTATTTTTACTGTATGATATATATGATAATTATTTTAAATAATGAGGAGAGAATTATGATTATTACAACAACTTTTCATATGAAAACAAACCTGTACAAGAGTACAAAGGTATCGTATTTGGTGAAGTCGTAGAAGGCCGTAACTTTGTGAAAGATTTCATGTCTGGTATTCGCGACATCGTTGGTGGCCGTAGTGGCAGCTATGAAGATTCTTTGATGAGTGCCCGCCAAGCAGCTCTCGATGAAATGTCTCAACGGGCTTCTAAATTGGGTGCTAATGCTATTATTGGCGTATCTTTCCAATATAGTACTGTAGGTGCACAAAATGGCATGCTATGATTACATGCAATGGTACAGCTGTTGTAGTTTAATAATGGTGACTACGAAGATGTAACTGTTAATATAATCTTAAGGGAAATAAGTAAGTTGCAATGTATTCTTGACTAAAAAAACAGGGGTGTAGCCCTGCTGTTTTATATGTGCTAGTTATTATAAGTATATCTAGCCTAATATAACAATATACCTCTATATAGATAATTAGTACTAATGATTATTTTTATTGGATAATAAAGTTATAGCACTATTTATATTATACATCTTATATAGTCTATTTGTATATTTATCTTATACCAGCTTGCGTACATAACTGGCAATACAATAAGTGTTAGTACTGTTGCTACTAGTAGGCCGCCGCTGAAGGCGATGGCAAGTGGGCTCCAGAATACAGATCCATGAGAGGAATCATGCCTAAAATCGCTGCGAGAGCGGTGAGCATGATAGGGCGGAAACGAAGTGTAGCGGAGTTGATAATCGCTTCACGAGGTTGTTGGCCTTCTGCTTTGTGGATTTCAATTTGGTCTAACAAGATAATGGAGTTACGAATGATCATACCCGATAGGGCGATGATACCTAGAATGGCCATAAAGCCTAATGGCGTTCTCGTAATATTGAGAGCCAATACGACACCGATGAGTCCTAGTGGAGCTGTGAGCAAAGCCATTACCATGAGAGCGATACGTTTCAATTGGAACATGAGGATTGTCATGATCGCAAAGATCATAATCGGCATTGGTTTTAATAATCTTTGAACCGCTGTTACGCTCTTTCAGCAGCACCGTCTAGCTCAATGGTATAGCCTGTAGGCAAGGAATCGCGAATGTCTTGTAAGGATTTGTAAACCTCTTTCGTTTTCGCATTGCCTAAGACGCCAGGTTTTACATTCGCATACACACTGATGGTAGGCATCATGTTACGGTGCCAAATAATACCATCCTCTTGCGTCATGGTAATGGTAGCAATTTGGTTAAGTGGTACGTAGGAACCGTTGCCTGTTTGAATCGGTAAGGACGAAAGGGCACTTAAATTGTGCTGTTCGTTGCCACCTAAACGGAAGGTAACAGGAATGGTTTGGTTCCCTTCGTAGTATTCACCAGATTTAGTACCAGATAATAGACTTTGCAAGTGCAAGGATACAGCGTAGCTATCGATACCTAGTAGGCGCGCCTTGTTTGGATCGATGTGAATATTGGCTACTGGTTCTGTATCTGGCCAGTCAAAGGCTATATTTGTAAATCCTTGTCGCCTTGCATTTTAGTTTTACTTGGTTTGCAATGTCTTTTACCACCTTTTGATCAGGACCTGCTACGCGGAGCATAACAGGATACTTAGATGGAGGCCCGATTTGGACAAACTGAGCATTTACAAGAGCTGATGGGAATTCTGTATTTAAATAAGACGTTAACTCATTATACAGTTTATCTCGGTCCTCTAAGGATTTTGTAACGATTACATATTGTAAGAAATTGTTTCGTTGCAATTCAGGTTCCAAGGTGAGGACGAAACGAGGTGAACCTTGTCCAATATTGGATGAGAACGTTGCAATGCGTTCGTCCCTTGCAAATATTCATCGATGATCTTTGCTTGGTTTGCGGTGTACTCAATGGATGAACTTTGAGGGAACTGCATGGACACGATAATTTCATTACGCGTTGATGACGGGAAGAATTCCTGTTTGATCAATGGTAGTGAAAGTAGGGATAACACAAAGGTACCTAAGGTGATGAGTAATACTACCTTATGATGTCCTAAAGCCCAATGTAAAAGCTTTTCAAACTTTTCATAGAAGGTCACACTTAGTTTGTGCATGATATGGTCTCGTTTAGTCCATTCAGATTCAGGTTTTGGTTCTTTGTTTTCGATGATTTTATAACCGAGAACAGGGCTGACGAGAACAGAAGCAAACCAGGATAGGATGAGCGCCATAAATACAACGATGGATAGAGATTTTGTAAATTCTGCTACCATTCCTTCTGCTAGTGCTAATGGCAAGAAGCCGGCACAGGTAATGAGCGTACCAGATAGCATAGGGAATGCCGTAGATTGGTAAGCTAAGGTGGCCGCTTTAAAGTGTCCCCAACCTTCTTCGAGTTTAACGCTCATCATTTCCACGACGATGATGGCATCATCAACGAGCAGCCCAGTGCCAAGATGAGGGCACCTAGGCTAACCTTGTGCAAGTAAATACCGTTTTCATACATCAAGATGAACGTCGTAGACACAACGACTGGAATGGTGAGGGCTACTACGACACCTGTTCGCAAGCCAAGGGATGCAAAGCTTACGAGCAATACGATGGCGATGGCTTCAAATAAGGATTGAGAAAAATCGCCGATGGATTCTTTAACAATGTGAGGCTGATTCGATACTTGACTGAGTTCGAGGCCTGCAGGAATGGTTTTCTTTAATTCCGCCAGTTTTTTATCGATAGCTTCGCCAAATTCGATATTATTCCCCCCTGCATCCATAGAGATGGCAATGCCAATAGCTGGTTTACCTTCAAAGTAGAACTGAGGATTGCTAGGGTCTTGATAGGTCATAGTTACATCAGCCATGTCGCCGAGTCGCAACGTTTGATTATTGATGCGGATAGGCATATCTTGTACCGCTTGAGGGCTATCGAATAGGCCATTAACGCGGAGATATACATTGTTTGTATCTGTCGTAATCATACCAGCTGGAACCATCATACTTTGCTGTTTGATAGCCGTTAATAGCTGTTGCGTGCTGACTTGATAAGATGCTAGCTTATCCTTGTTGATCGTTACATTAAGGGTTTGTTGTTGTACCCCAATGAGGCTGATTTTTTTAACATTAGGAACTGATAAAAGCTGACGTTTCAAGTCTTCTGCTTGTTGCCGCTTTTCTTCATACGAATATTCATCACCACTGATAGCGTAAATGATGCCGTATACATCGTCGAATCGATCGTTGATGGTAGGGCCTTGAACGCCTTGGGGCAGTGATTTCCATTCGTCATTGATCATATTCCGCGCTTCTTCCCAAGCGGGACGAATTTTATCAGATGGTAGGTTTTCTTTCAGATTAATATAAATTACCGATTTGCTGCCGTCTGTGAAAGACTTCGTATAATCCACGCCAGGTAGATCGCGCAATTTTTCTTCTAGTTTGTCCGTTACCTGGTCCGACATTTCTTGCGGGAAGCCCTGGCCAAGCAACGCCGACCACCATGGTGCGCATCGTAAAGTCCGGGTCCTCCATACGGCCCATTTGGGAGTACGAGAAGATACCAAAGGTGAGGAGCACAGCCATGAAGTAGTAGATAATGGACTTGTGTTTGAGAGCCCATTCGGCTAAGTTAAATTGTTTCATTGACTAACCGCCGTCCCTTCTTGTAACTGTTGGGTACCTGCGGTGATTACAATGTCGCCTTTAGCTAAGCCAGATGTGACGATAACTGAATTTTGACCAAAATCGCCAGTTTTGATAGGAACGAGATGAGCCTTCTTATCGCGGATGATATAGACTGCATTGTTGCCGTTCGAGTCTTTCACGAGAGCCGTCAATGGAATCGTGATATTGCTAGTCTCTGTTGTAGTTAGATTTACGTTAACAGTCATACCTAGTTGTACTTCACTAGGTGCATTTTGTAAGGCAATTTTTACGGTATACGTTCTCGCTACAGGATCTGGGACTGGTGAAATCTCACGTACAACGCCTTGCACCTTTACATCTGGCAACGCCCAGAAGGTAATAGTAGCAGGGCTACCTACGTGAATTTTACTCAATTCTTGTTCTGGTAAAGCGATAACTGCTTCTGGATCGTGACCAGCTGCTAAGGTACCAATGCTTTGACCTGCTGCGACCACTTGGCCTGATTCAAGATTGAGAGCTGTAATAATGCCTGTATCTGGAGCCGTTAAGTTGGTATAGCTATTTTGATTGCTACTCAAATTGAGGCTTGCTTGGGCCTGCTGTAGTTGAGCAGCTGTCGCATTCAATTGGTTTTCCGCTTGGTCTAATTGCAATTTACTAATCGCTTGTTGTGCGTAGAGTTCGCGGTATCTGTTAGCATTGGTTTCTGCTAATTCGTAAGCCGATTGAGCTGCTTTACGGCGCCTTCTGCATTTTGCATCTGTGCTGCCGTATCAGAACCGTTGATTTGAGCAATCACTTGTCCTGCTTCTACTACATCACCAACATTAACAAATTTGTTGATAACGCGGCCTCCAATTTGAAAGGCTAGTTTAGTTTCCGTCTTATTGTGGATGGTGCCTGCATAACCAGCACTGGTAGTGCCTGATTCTTCACCGATGGTGATGGTCCGTACCTTGAGAGTAGTATCCTCAGGCGGCTTATCTGATCCGCAACCACTTATGATGGAAGTCCCGATTAAGAGTGCTCCTATGGTTGCTATGACTCTTGGATTCATAGAATCTCTCCTTTTACTACTACACACATAAGCCCTATGAAAGCTGCAACATATTCGTTACAAGTAAACATCATAGGACTTTTATTGTTAGCATATTTCTAAATACATACACAAGATAAGGAAATAGAAATACTATTCTACTTATATATTTTATACAATTTAATAATACTATATTTAAATATATAATTCTACCCTTTATGCGGAATATATAAAAGAACTATATACTTATTTGACATATTTATTATCATATTTTGAACATATGCCTTTTATTTTAAAATCATAGGTTGTTAGGTTGTTAGGTTGTTAGGTTATTAGTAATAAAAGGGTTATAGGACAAAACGTGTTGGTACTTTAATCCCAATCATTGAAAGATAATTTGTCATAGTTATGCAAATCACCCCAAGAAATGGCATCCCCCCAAGTTGGAATTATGCCTTGAAGTTGGGCTCTTTCATTCATAGAACTATATATTTTAGAAATACTTGCATCAGTTGGCATTACCTTAAGTATTTCTTTTGCAGAAAGCGGTCTTGGTGAGTGTAAATAACACCACCAAAAGACCGCTTTTATACGTTTTTCTACAGACATTCCCTCGATGGTAACGCAATAAACGTCTGAGTTGTGCGTTTACTCCGCCTTCAATAGGGTTATTAGTCCTCGGACATTCTTTATCCAACACCAATGTTTCATCTAAATATCGAAACATTGTCTCTGTATTAATTAATACCACTAGAGAGTTATAGGCTTTTAGTAATCGTTCATGCGTAGCTCTTAAATTATCATTACTATCACGTGTCATTTCACTTAGAAACTCTTTAAAAGTCACCCTCCAATTAAATAATCGTTGAATCCATATTTTTGCATCTTCCTGTGTTTTTACGTTATATAAATCGCTTGCTAAATCTTTTAACATAATGCCTGCTAATGTCTTAGGCCGCCTAGTAGTGTAACGATGTACTTGCCATACGGCATGAACAATACAACGTTGAAGCTTGGCGGTACGCCAAACTTTTTTTAATGCTTTTCTAAGACCAGGTCCACCATCAGAAACGACCACAATGGGTGTCGCTATTCGCTGCATAAGAGCTTGCCATGAGCGAGACTGTTCTGACCTACATAAATACCACCCTAATACATATTCACCATCATAACAGATCAAAATACAAGCTTTTTTAGCTAAGTAAATACCATCAACGAATACCACATCTCTCGAGTTTCAATTTTGGGCGTCATAGGCCATATTTGCCAGAAATCAGCTATCTGTCTACGAAATGTACGACCCTGCCCATAAGATGTCACGTTGTGTTTCTTTACTAAATAACCAATTTAGAAATCGATGAAAACATTTAGTAGTATTATCAATAGTTTGTGTAAAGGTGATGTTACACTGCTTACAATGCCATCGTTGTGATCCAGCTTTAGTTTTCCCATATTTTGACAAGAAAATCCACAATTTATACATCTTACCAGCATGATTATTCCTCCACTTAGAACACGATTTTCTAAGAAGATATAACCTTATTGAAGCCAGTAAAATCAAGGGGTTTGGGACTTTTACCAACACATTTTGTCCACCCTCTAAGTTTATCAAAGAACTTAAAATGGCGATGGAAGCAGTAATTTACTGGCTCCATCGCCTATAAACCAACACGTTTTGTCCTATAACCCTAAAAAAGTGAGTCCTCCTTAGAGAACTCACTCTTTTACACATGTTTATAAGCTTATATATACTGTTTGTTATCTTCTTAACCTAAATTATTAAGGCTTAATTATCTTTAAATACCCTTAATTATTAAGGTTTAATCGTTAATAATAGTAAGCTAGTAGATATGATTATTTTTCTTCTTCTTGTTCTACAATAGGTTCTTCATAGGTAACAAGGATTTTGTCGATACGGGTATTGTCCATGTCGATGACTTCAAAGGTATAGCCATTCCATTTTGCTTTGTCTAGTTCTTTGGAATGCGACCGAAGAGCAGATTCAAAAGACCGCCCAGTTTTTCGCCTTAATTCTTCATCGATGTGGAAGAATTCTTTAAATTCATCTACGTCGAGTAGGCCGTCTACGAGCCATGCACCATCGCGTTCGATGATTTTGTTTTCTTCTTCCTTGATTTCTTCCTCGCCAGAAGGCATGAGGCCTACGATTTCCTCCATGATGTCATGCAAGGTTACGAGACCTGTGAAACCGCCGTACTCATCGAGGATAATGGACTCGTGAACACCTTCAGTACGAAGTACGTTCAATAACTTCATGAGTGGAATGGATTCTGGAACGAGGACAGGTTCCTTGAGACAAGACTTGATAATATCTTGAATGGAACTTTCACTAGGACGTTGCATAATTTGAACTAATACATCAGATACGGTAACGAGACCATTGAGTTCATCCAAGGAATCGGTGCCAACAGGAATGCGGTAATGGTTGGCATTTTGAGGACATCCATGATTTCGTCCTCAGTGCCGTTAAGGTCGATCCATTTGAGCTGTGTACGAGGTGTCATGATGTCGCCAGCGTTCATATCTGCAAGATGGAAGATATTTTCTACGAGAATGGGTTCCTCTTCTTCGTAAGCACCCATAGCAACGCCTTCGGTCAACATTTTGTTGATTTCGGACTCTGTAACAGGGGCCTCTTCTTCACAGTCACGCCTAGTAATTTTAAGAGGAACTCTGTGGAAACGCCGAGAAAGCTAACGATTGGCTTTAAGGCTACAGATAACCAGTAAATCGGCTTTGCTACTACTACGGCGATGCTTTCAGGACTATTTAAAGCTAAGCGTTTTGGCACGAGTTCGCCAATAACGAGGGATAAATAGGTGATAACCGTAACAATGAGTAAGGAACTAATGGATGCCGATAGGGCTCAATACTTGGAATATTAGCTACTAAAATCTCTTCTAAAGGACCAGAGAAGGTCGCACCAGAATACAAACCAGTTAAAATACCAACGAGGGTAATACCGATTTGAATAGTAGAAAACATATTATTAGATTTTCTGCTAATTCAAAGGCTTTTTAGCACGCTCGTTGCGCTTCGCCATTTCTTCGAGTTTACGTTTTTAGCATTGACGATGGCTAACTCCGTCATGGAGAATAATCCATTGGCGATGATTAATACGACGATAATTATAAAATCTAAGGTCAGATCACTGTCCATGTAAGTAGACACTCCTTTTATGACATATCATTCTGCACATGAGAATATTGAAATATTACTCTCTAGTATACCATATTAGCAGCAATAAATGTTTGATACAAGAATAGCACCCAAAAGGGTGCTTTTGGTATATACTATAGGTGTTACCGCCCCAAACTGGTAACAGGAAGGGGGTGTATTAAAATGCTCGAAATATTTATTTCCTTCACAGTATCTATCGTAGCAAGTATAATTGGATATTATATTTGCAAGTGGCTAGATAGATATTAGGCCGGTAACTAGCACAAAAGAGGAGGGCGCCACCCTCCTCTTTTGTTTTGCATGCATTAAAATGCTAGCAAAATATTTATTTCTTTATCTATAATTATATTACACAATTTAGTATTATTTGTAAATAATATTATATGCATATACAATAGTTGATATAACTAGATATTACTTAATATTACTTAATATATTACGATTGATATAAGGTAGAAAATAGACATATGACAAGTGAGCAGGAATGGGAACAGGTTTTACAAATAAAACAGCAGGCCGCGATGATAGTCGTTCCGATACGGAGCATCATCCGTACGAGCCGACCGATTATTGCGTGCTGGAGCGCTTGGCAAATAGCGGTCATATTCGCAAGAAAAATACACTCATCGACTATGGCAGTGGCAAGGGCCGAGTGAGTATTTTATGGCTTACCAAACGGGCTGCCATTCCATCGGTATCGAATATGATGAACGATTATATGAAAAGGCGCTTACTCAATGGTGAAAGCCCAGCAGCGCGCAATCGGGTGAGTTTTGTGCACGGTGATGCGGCGCTGTATAAATTGCCAGATCAGGCTGATCGATACTTTTTCTTTAATCCCTTTGCACTCCATACGATTAAGCGAGTATTAGGAAATATCTTTGATTCCCTATATCATAATCCTCGGGAGATTAAGTTATTTTTTTACTACGTTAATGACGAAGTGGAAAACTTTCTTAAACAATCATGTGCGACTCGAACGAGAAGAACCTATCGATTGCAGTGATCTCTTTGAAGAAAAGGATGCAAAGGAGCGAATCCTCGTGTATTCGGTTAATCTATTTTAAATAACTACACCTCGATTTAATGATTCTTTAGTAAACCTCGATTTAAATGATCTTTAGTAGTGCTAATTTACAGTACCAAGGATTGTTCGAATCGAGGTTTTATTTTAATTTTTATTCTACTTTTATGGTACTTTCACCTATATTATTAAGGAAAAAGCCTATAAATTCTGCTATAATAATATATTAGAGATTATAAAATCAATTCATTTTTATGGTTCTATACATTGATTCGTATGCGCTATAGTAGCGGGTAGGGATGAGTGTATTGAATACAGGAGGTACCCGTGGAACTCATCGATACAGTATTGATTGAACGCATTCACAAGGCCTTAATTAAACGTTACGACCGAGATCAACAAATTCAACAAATGATTGAAGAAATCGGTGCCGAAGAGGGCCTTAATGAGTCTGAACTGGCTATCGTTTACCAAGCCTATTTAGAGGTAAAGGAACGAGTATACTATACATCTACTCTCGTTGATTTGTGGAACCAAATAGAAGAGGTTCAAAAACGGATCTCCTTGTTGCATACTTACGAATCTCTTGAGCAAGATTTATTTGGTGATGTACTTGGCGGCGATAAGGAAGACATTATTCTGTCCGATACGGCGTATCTTGGTAAGGGTGCTAGTCATAACGACGACGTGTACGCTATGGAACAGGTGCAATTATCCGATGTGCCGGTGCAACATGATTCCACAGTGGGCATGAACCACATTAAATTGAACGAATTGAAACTCTATAGGTGGCCTTTTCACAGGCTCTGGTGAAAGCTCCGTTAAGGAAATCGTTGATCTTGAGGATGAGACTATTGAGCACCTTGACGTAAACCACTAGACGGCGTTGAAAGCTTAGAAGTTCATCATTTAAACGAGGAAAATCCTTTTGATAATGATGATATTCCCTCTATTGATCCATATACAGCGGTAAATGCATTGTTATTTGGTAAAGCTGGTTTGGAGTCCGATAAAGCAAATAAGAAGCTAGAAAAGATTCTTAAAAAGCAATTAAAACGCGTTGATGATGAATGGGCGCGGATCAACGGCTCTGACGTAAAGAAATCCAAGGACGAAAAAAAATCTAAAGAAGATAAGAAATCTAAAGAGGATAAAAAGTCTAAGGAGGATAAAAAGTCTAAGGAAGATAAAAAAGAGAAAAAACACAAGAAGTCCAAGGAAGAAAAACAGGCTAAGGACGAAGAAAAGTTAAAGAAAAAGAAGGAAAAGGCTGAAAAGAAGCTTAAAGTCTTGAATGATAAGTTAAAAACAGTATTTTTGGCGGATACTTTCAAGAAAAAGACAAGAAGAAAGATAAGAAAAAGGATAAAAAGTCCGAAAAGGATAGATCCGAAAAAAAGCAAAAACGATAGTTTCCGTATGGAATAGTAAGGCCTCTGAACAGGGGGCTAAGGAGAGTGCTAGTGCAAAGAAATCAGCAGGTGCTGGGACTATCGACCGTGGATGCGGTAAATGCAAACGATGTAAGGGGCCTAAATGTAAGAAATATCCAAGATAATTTTGTATATGTAGTTTTGTTACAAAAATATGATAAAAGAGAATTCTAACTATAATAAAACTGCTTGTGAGCTGATAGTTTGTTAATTGTAATATAAAGATGTGATTCAATAACTACATATGTTAGTTAGTATATAAATAGGGAGTTATATATGTATGACTACATCTAGTTTTTCTTATAAACAATTTTTTCATGGCAATTCTGTCATGATTATTGTGCCTCATGAGGATGATGAAATAAATATGGCAGGTGCTACTATTTGGGAGGGGCACTACAAGAAGGACTAGAGGTACGTGTAGTTTTTCTAACAAATGGTGATTATGAATATCCCTTTGATGTACGTCGCAATGAGGTATATCAAATGGCCAAAGAAATTGGCTTAGCCAAAGAAAATATTATTTTTTTAGGATTTGGTGATTTTATTGGACATGAAATTATTTATGATAAATCGACAGTTATCACGAGTCATGCAAATCATAATCAAACATACGGGGCTGATTTTACCAGTTTAGTAATGTCTAAACCTAAACCATATTCTTGGAATGGTATTGTAGAATCTTTGATTGATGTAATTTTATATTTTAAACCAGATACAATTATAGCTACGGATTATGATACTCATGTAGACCACAGATTATGTGCACTTACAGTTGAAAGTGCAATGGAGTGGATCATAAAACATACGGAGTTTAGACCACAACTCTTAAAAGGTTTTGCTTATGCTACAGGCTATGAAACGATAGATGATTACTATAATAATCATTTATTATCTACTTTAATAAATAAAAAAGCATTACCATCTGATGAATTTAGTACAGGGAATCCAACTTTATCTTGGATACATCGTCTAAGAATTTCTGTTCCTAAAGCATGTCGAGAAAAGAAATTAATACAAAATCCCATTTTTAAGGCTATGGCGTCTCATGTGAGTCAACAAGCGTATAAACGTGGTTCTCGCCTTATTAATGGGGATCAAATATTCTGGAAAAGAAGAACAGATAATATAGCATTATATGCGGATATAACGGTTTCATCTGGAGAGGCTAAGTATCTCAATGATTTTTTACGTTTTAATACGGTAGATGTTAATTCTAATACATATGATGCACATCACTATATGTGGATTCCATCAGCAGATGATACAGAATGTAAAGTTCATATTACTTTTACAGAAACTACGCCGATTCAGGTGGTTCAGCTATTTGGTAGTGTACATAATTCTGGTGTATTATGTTCTATCCGCATTGAAAATAGTGCTGGTAAACATGTGCAACTAGATGAAATTATTCATATGGGGCAGGGAATATCTTATATTTTTGATCAACCATTATTATTAGAGTGGATTGATATATATATTGATAAACGATGTTTGGGATTATCTGAAATAGAATTGTATAGTATTTCTAATGATGTGTATGATTATTGTCATATATTAGCAGATAATCACTTTATGTATGATTGGGTGGTATATCCAGGCGAAAAAATTCCTATGATTACACCTTATATTGAAAGTATTAGAAAAGAGATGCTTACATATAGGAATCAGAACAAGAAAATACATATAGGTGGCTTATCAATGGTAAATATATTGATGAATCTGTATTACAGATTTTGATTGAACAGGAGTTAACAACTAAGCCATTACAATTACGCCTAGAGTCTAATGATGGTTCTATATTTTGTGAAGGTACTATTCGTAAAGGTACTTTCAAAGATTGGTTTATTTTGAAGTGGAATCAATTACAAGATAAATTAGCTTATATACAAGTAAAATCAAAATATAAAAAGGGATTTAAAGCGGCACAAGCTTATAAATAAGAGGAGTTAATTATGGAAAGTCAATATAGACCATTAGTATCTATTATTATTCCTGTCTATAAGGTAGAAGATTATATTGGTAAATGTATTGAAAGTTTACAAAATCAAACATATAGTAATTTACAAATTATATTGATTGAAGATTGTTCACCAGATGATAGTGGTCAAATTTGTGATGACTATGCAGCAAAGGATGATAGAATTACTGTTATTCATCATGAGCGTAATATGGGTGTTAGTAAGACACGTAATGATGGACTTGCTATTGTAAAAGGGGAATATATTGCCTTTGTAGATGGTGATGATTATGTAGCACCATCTATGATAGAAGACTGTTTATTTACTATTCAAAAAGAACAAGTAGATGTTGTTGTTTTTGATATTGGTGTTTTAGAAAATGGTACAATTATACCTCGACATATGGATGAACGCCATTTTGTCAATATTAAAAGTGTATATACTGCTTTGATAGAGGATAAAATTCCAAATTATTTATGCAATAAGTTTTTTAAAGCAATAGCGTGGAAAGAAATCCGCTTAAAAGAAAATACAGATTTCGAAGATCTAATGATTATGCCATTAGTATTTAAAAATCTTTCATCAGTTTATTATTTACAAAAAGCGCTTTACTTTTATAATTGTGATAACGAAAATTCTATTACTAGTAATTGGAGTTCAAAAAGTAAATATGGATTATTTTGTTCCTATTTATATCGCCAACCATTAGCAGAAGAATTAGAAATGACAGAATTTGTAAGGTATTGTCGTCATAGAGCTATTAGAAGCGCTGTTGGTGGTATTGGTCTTAACTTGGCAAAACCTGAATTACAAGACAAGCAAGTAGAGCATATGCTAGATTATTTGAAACAGGAGGAACAATCATCTGATATGCCTCCTATTGGAGCTAAATATCAATTATTACTATATGGTGCATTACATGCTCCTATTATTTCAAAAATATATGGACATATGATGTTTAGTTTAGAACGAATAAAAAAATTTTTTAATTGAGTGAAAAATTAAATCTAGTTTATAGTTGAATATATATATTGATTATTGAATTACAATTTTTATTGTCTATTCTTTATTTATTAAAAAATATGGCGTATTCAAAAGAGGAATTATTAATTTATTAGATTTGGTGAGTATGAATGAGTGAACAGTTCTTTTTATCGTTACAGCAAAATATAAAGTTAATGATTTGGGCACCTCTATTAGCGACTATATTTCGAATTATTTTTATAATTGTATATAATCCATACCCTTCTTTGAGAGGTAGATGGCAGTCTCTTATAGGGGCTCTACGATATGGTTTTTGGTGGGGTATGGATTTTGATGCTTATGTATTTTGATCCCATTAGTTCTTATTACCATACCTGGATTATGGTTTGATATATATCACCAATATGAGGATTTAATACGTATTACAGCTTTAATATTATATTCATGTGTCCTTTATGCAGCGTTTGCGGGTAAGATGATATTTTATAAGCATTTCCATGATACATATAATTATATGGTTCATTATGGAAATCATGCAGAAAAGCGTAATTTAATTGATGTGTTTTTTTTTCAAGATAAAGGAGCTTTTGTTTTATTGGGGTTTATTCCAATATCTCTTGCATCTTGGTATATGGGAAGCTTATTTTTATCATTGCCTTCAATTCCATATCCAGGATATTATTTGACAGATACATGGATGATAGTAGGTTGGAATATATTAATAGTAGTATTATCTATAATATTATTTTATTGGTTCCGCTATGGTGGTACATTATCTCATGATGATAAACCTGAGTGGGATACGATTCCTACGGTTGTGAAGGAGGATATCTTTTTTGCTCGTGCTACAGTACCAGATTTATGTGCCTTGGAAACGGTATATAAAAATCCATTGCGCTCTGAGTACACTGCCTCTGAAGAGGATATTAATGATGCTATAAAACGTATCGTTCCTAATGAATTTAAAGATACATGGCAGCAGCTGGATAATCCGTTATATGCTTTCAAAAAAATTACTAAAGGGCCTAAGATTAAGAAACCTAAACATATTTTCTTTATTGTTGGTGAAAGTATCCCTCAGTGGTCTCTAGATGAAACACACAAGCTTCTTAATATTTGTCCAGGTTTGTGGAATTTTAAAAGTCAGTCCCATACTGTACAGATTCCAAATTTCTTACCTGCTGGTAATGTTTCTAGACCATCTATTGTGAGTCTAATGAGTGGTATCTATGATGCGGGCTTAGAAATTAATGAACGAGAAAGCTTTTGGAAAGGTGTATTTCCTACGTCTTTTGCACATCAAATGAAGCGATTAGGCTATCAGACAATATATTGGTATGGTGGTAATGCATCATATGGTAATTTTAATCATTTTGGCAAGGCACAAGGATTTGATCGCGTAGAAAGCGCATCTATATTCTGTGGTCCAGATGCACCGAAAACTTGGGTTGGTGTTTATGATCATGTATTTTTAGAAAATATTGAGCAACAAATTAAATCGATTAATGAACCAACATTCCATTTCATTTATACAACCTCTAATCATGGTCCTTATAAGATGGAGGATTCCTTGCTTGATTATGATCCTGAAAAGGTTATGCCAGATGTGGGTGAGGATTTACGTTCGAATAAAACTCGTAATAAGGAACTCGCTACTTATCGCTATAGTGATAAAGCTATCTTTACATTTGTAGAGGCTATGAAAAAGGCTTTTCCAGATAGTTTATTCATTGTAACTGGTGATCATTCCAATTTATTTGGGTCTTTAAATAATACATCGCTTATTCGTCGTGACTATACATTGCGCGATACCTTCTGTACGGTCGCCTTGTTGCAACATCCTGATTTAAATCAAGATATGATTGTTAGTTCTAAAGGGACTCATATGAGTTTGATGCCAACTATTATTGAAGCTATAGCTCCAAAAGGTTTTGAGTATTATTCTATTGCACCATCTTTATTTGAAGACCAGCCAGAAACATTGGTTACACCATATCAATGGATTACAGATTCTCTTATAGGTGATGTTCGAGGCGATTATGGTGAAAGTAATGTAGCAACAACAGAACCAGTAGAGCCTGTAAGGCCTATAGATAATCATGCTGATAATGCGAGAGATTGGACATTACTAACAATGTGGTTAATTAATCATAGAGGATAAATTACTATAAATATATTTTTACTTCTAAGTAAGAATATAAATTTAATATATAAAAATGGAAAATTATTGTACTTGTTAAAAATAAGTCTATAAGTGAAAGGTAAAACTATGGCAACTGTATCTGTAATAATCTTAGCGAGAAATGAAGAACATAATATTCATGACTGCATTGAGTCTGTGCAGTTTGCCGATGAAGTTTTAGTCATCGATGATTTCAGTACGGATGACACTGTAAAAATTTCTGAAGAAATGGGTGCTCGTGTTGTACAACACGCCATGAATGGTGATTGGGGTGCCCAACAAACCTTTGGCATTGAACAAGCAAAGTCTGACTGGATTTTATTTCTTGATGCGGATGAACGCATATCCGATCCTTTAGCGAAAGAAATTCAAAGTATTGTAGTTAATGAACCTAATAAAGCGTACTGGATTCAACGTCGTAATAAATTCCATCATAATAAGGCTACTCACGGTGTTTTGCGCCCAGATTATGTACTTCGTCTCATGCCAAAAGAGGGCAGTTATGTAGAAGGCTACGTGCATCCTGCCATAATTACGCCGTATCCAACAGAAAAATTACAACATCCCATGTACCATTACACCTACGATAATTGGCATCAATATTTCAATAAATTTAACAACTATACTACATTATCTGCTGAAAAATATCGCGATAATGGTAAAAGCTGTTCTTTCTTCAAGGATATTATCCTTCGTCCTACATGGGCTTTTATTAAGGTATATCTTCTTCAAGGAGGTATCCTGGATGGTAAAATGGGCTTTATCTTGTCCGTAAATCATTATTTCTATACGATGACTAAATATGTAAAATTTTATTATTTACTAAAATCTAAAGGTAAATTGTAATAGATTGGGGAGTACTATGTTAGGCAATTTTGGAAAGCATTGGCATATAGGCCGTACTATATATGGTAAGCGCACATGGCGTGAAACAAGACGTACCTTTTTACATACCATGCGCTCTTGTCGTTATGACTCAACAGTTACTGAATTTGAAAACTTCTTTAAGTCTTATACGGCAGATCCAAAGATGTTGGAAAAACATCCAAGTCTCTATGAATTGATGAGCCGTATGTTTTTGATTAAAAACTCTACACCACAATGGCGTTTAGAGGCACTTCATCAGCATTTTACCATCTTACAAGAGGTGTTTACGGATGAAGCGATTCAGCTCATGTATGTAGATGAAGCAGAGTTTGATTATTACGATAAAAAGCGGGGGATTACCCTTTGGAGTTCTGATGAGCTTGATATGTCTGCTCATTTATATTATGAGCCAGGTCAACGTAAGGAAGGGTTCCTAACGGTTATGCTCTTGCTCGAAGATAAGGGCGTATACCATGCAAATATTCGCTTTGCTTCAGGTCCTAAGGAGGAACGTACCCTCGTTATCGGCACGATTCAAGGTTATAAAGATGGACTTGATCGAGCTAAGAAAATTACGAAAAAAATGTATGGCTATCGTCCAAAGAACTTCATTACCTTCTTGATTCGTGAAATTGGGCGTGCTGCGCAAGTAGAGTCTATCCTTGCCGTATCTGATGAAGGATTCTATGCTAACTCTCATATGGTGCGGGGCAATAAAGCAAAGGTAGCTGTCTTAGATACCTTGTGGGAGGATATTGGCGGTACAGTATTGGAATCCGATTCAAACTACTTTACAATTCCTCTTGAAGAAGAACGAAAACCGATTGAAGAAATTAAGTCACAAAAACGTAGCCAATATCGTAATCGCTATGCTCTATTAGATGAGTACGAGGCTATGATACAAGAACATATTAAGCCGTATGTAAAGGCCTAGAGGTGTGGTATGCGCGTAGCAATTTTAGAAAGTATCGTCATGCCTGCTGGTCATGAGGTAGAATTTGATCGCATCCTCATTAAGGAACTGAAACAACAAGGTCATGAGCCTGTACTCTTTGTACCGGAAAACTTTCCTTTTAAAGTAGACTATGGTGTAGATGTAGTGTACTTAGAGGGTGGCGAGGTTGTGACTTATGCAGGCGCTTCTAAATGGAAGAAAGCCATTTTTTTATCTATTTTACGAGAACGCCGGCGTCGTAGTTGGTTTACATCAGCAGCTGAAAAAATAAAGAGCATAATATAGATGTCTTAATCATTCCAACAGGTACATATCGCTATATTAAAGCACTACTAGATACACCGCTAAAGGACAGCGAAGCGGACGTTCACGTTATCTTCCATGGTATTGGCAAAGGCGAAATGGATCGCTTTATTAAGCAAGCTCATCGAGCTAATGCTTATAAAAACTTGTATTTCGATGTAATCTCTTTGCGAGATGATATGTTGCGACCTGATTTGCCGAGAGTTCGCAAAATTTTGCCACCTGTATTCTTGCCATCTAGTGAATTAAGTGGCGAACAACAGAACATAACTGTACAAAGTGCTGTTAGTGAACAAGGTCTTGAACGTGTGAATTCTTCAGAGTCTAAAACAACGAACGATGCAGCTAATCAATCAGTTAATAAGCCTATTAAACTAGGCTTCTTTGGTCAATTTAGAAAAGAAAAAAATATTGAGCGTTTCATCGATGCCTTTGTATCGCTTAATTATGATGATTCGGTACAACTCGTTGTGCAAGGGGCTACGGTAAAGCCCGAAGATGGCGAATTATTCGAGTCCATCATTAAGCAATACAGCAAATATAGTAATATTCAGTTCATCCATGCCAGTCTGATTGGGAAAGATTGGGATAGAGCATTATTGAGTGTAGATGCTTTATTATTGCCTTATGGGGCAGAACGTTATCGCTATCATTGGGCAGCCATGCTGTTTACAGCTATTGGCTTTCAAAAGCCTGTTCTCATATCTCCAGAAATCAATCCAGAGGTATTAGAACAATATTCCATTGGAGAAGTATTAAATTTAGATGATGTACATTCCATTGGGCAGGGGATTTCACAGTTCGTGGAGAATTTACAACATAATAAAGAAATAATATAAGCAAGGATTAATACATGCTAATAAGACTATAGTCATAAGATGATCCAATCAGTCATATATGTATAGAATTAGTTATATTATTTGCAAGGGGGATTTACTATGAGAGTAGTATCAAAGTTACGTTTAGAATCATGGATAGCTATTATGGTTACCTTAATGGTTTGCTTTACTAGGTTATCTATGGCTGCTGGTCAGTTTTTTTATGGTATTGCAATTCTATTAAGTATCATTTATATTTGGAAAAATAGGAATGAGCTATATGTTCCATCGTATGTCAAAAAATATAGTAAATCATTAATTGTAATGTTGTTGTTGTTATTACCATCTGCGGTTTTAACAAATAATATATCTGTTGATTGCCAGAATTCATTAATGTATGGTTATGGCGAATACCAGTATTTTTCATTATTGCTCTCTGTATACGCAATAAGAAAACACTATTTACCATGCTTGCCGTATTCTTCGTAGATTTTGGCATCGATAATCTAGTAGCCTTTTACCAACATTTTTCAGGCATGACAGCTCGTGGTTGGGGCTTTGGTAGTAGTGTATTAACTATATCTGGTCTTATGGTTATGCTCGTACCTATATTCTGTGTTATTTTATTAGATAAGGCATTTCCATCTTATGTGAAAGCTGCGGCTTTATGGGCTTTCGGCTGCGTTGGGTTTGGCATGTATGGTAATCAAAGTCGTGGTTCATGGCTTTTTAATATGATATTAGTTCCTACTGTATCTTTACCATATTTGATGAAACGCTTTATTTATGTAGTGGCAGTTCTTGCTGCATTAGGTGGTGTCATTTGGGGATTTAGTACACAACCACAATATGTAGCTAGATTTGAGTCTATTACTAATACAACGACAGATGTTCTAATTTAGGACGCTTTGAAGTATGGACATCGTCTATAAATATGTTTAAAGACCATCCCGTAATAGGAGTTGGGATAGGTCAATGGCGTACTAAATATGAAGAATCCTATCGTTTACCATCGGAAAATCAGCATCTATATCATGCCCATAATAATTTTATTCAACTACTAGGAGAAGTTGGTATCTTAGGTTTGTTAGGAGTTCTTATTTTCTATGGTACTATTATTATTGATTACTTCAAAAGTTGGTTAAAAAACGAGATCCATATAGTCTTTGTGCAATGATTGCCGTAGTTTCCTATGTATTTGTTTTTGGACAGGTGGAATATACATTGGATAATTCATCTGGTATACGCATTATGTACTTTATGGTTGCGACGATGCTTCAATTGCGAAATAATTGAGAATTATATGAGTATTCTATTGAGATTTAAAGGTGTATTTAATTAGTTTTTATGAGAAATTTATTCCTCGTTAAGTAACTAATGAAAAATATAAAACTACATAAATGTAGTTAAAATCTATGTTTTTCATAGTTTTAGACATTTGAATATGATACAATATAAGTAATTATTGGTACATTGCATTCGGATGATAGAAAGGTTGTTTTCTTAAATATCGTATTGAGAAAACAACCTTTTTTTTACAATTTGGGGTATTTGTTTATTTGGGGTATTAGTATGAATCGTTCTGAATATAATAATCACAATAAGTTGCTTATCAGCAAAATTATAGTGCTTATAGCAGATTATGTTTCTATTGTGTTAGGGTACATTAGCAGCCTATCATCTACGTTTAAATTTGCCATTTCTTACCGGTAAGTTCAAATTTTAAGGTAGAAGAAATCAGGTATGTCTATGGCGTTATACCTTTCGTATTTTTAGCTATATTGATTCTAAATAATGCCTATTCTGTAGTATCTCCGTATTGGGATACTATGAAGAACTTATTCCGTAGCATTACCATCGGTGTCGTTGTATCTATTGTGCTCATGTACAGGACACGTAATCAACGATGTATCTTGCCCTTTGTTGTATTTGCCTATGTATTCATGTGTTTATCTTTATCTTTAGCGGTCGTTTTATTGTAGGCAAGATTCTTTCAAAGGTGCTATTTAACGATACCCAGTTCTCTTGTGGGTGCTGGTAAAACGGCAGAGCTCGTTAAAATCGCATGCCGATTACTACCTATAAGATTATTGGTTATGTAGATGATAATCCTAAATCAGCATCTATTGCCAAAGAATATCTATGCCTTGGTACTTTTAATGATATAGAAAAATGTTATCAAAGATACGGGTGTACAAACTGTTCTTATTTGTGCAC
>SCPO01001290.1_pt1 | contig 22891 bp, 35 predicted proteins | sample 6106821 | NCBI WGS metagenome assembly SCPO01 (sample SAMN10720448, study PRJNA508395) | human gut metagenome | isolation source: Participant 2 stool, 0 month | host: Homo sapiens | collected 2017 | reverse complement strand
TTTTAGTTAGTGTTTCGGCCAGTTCATCATCAGTGTGTACGGTTTTCCTTGTCTTCTGTGTCTACACATTCTTTCAGAATACGCTTGATTTCGCGGACAGAGAGTTCTTCACCGTCTTCGGTAGTGTAACCGTCGCTGAAAAAGAATTTCAATGAATAGATACCATAGTTTGTTTGTACATATTTGCTGTTGCTTACCCGTGATATGGTGGAAATATCCAATCCCGAGCGTTCGGCTACATCTTTTAGGATCATGGGCTTTAGCAGGGATTCGTCTCCTTCCAAAAGAAGGCGCTGAATATCTATAATGGCTTGCATGGTGGTGAGCAACGTATGTTGTCGCTGTTTTACGGCGTTGATAAAACCTTGTGCGGCATCTACTTTTTGTTTTAGGAACATCAGTGCGTCCTTTGAGGCTTTGCTCTGATTATCTTTGTTGCGGGTGTGTTCATCCAGTAGTTCGGTGAACTGGCGGCTCAGACGCAACTCAGGAACATTACGATTGTTTAAACTTAGAGTAATGGTGTCATCCTCATACGTTTCTACAATGAAGTCGGGAATGATCTGCTGCATATTTTTGCCCATTGCTTCACCCAGTGAACTGCCCGGACGAGGATTCAGTTTGGTGAGATCGCTCACCGCCTCATTATATTGTTCTTCGGTAATACCTAGTTTTTGGATAATCCTTTCTTTGTTTTTGCGGGTAAACTCATCACAGCATTTACCGATGATGTCCAGTTCTATTTGTTTTAACGGTGAATCGGCTTTTCTTTGTATTTGTAGCAGAAGACATTCTTGTAAACTGCGGGCACCGATACCTGCCGGATCAAAGTCTTGGATTATTTCCAAGATTTTATTTAATTCCTCCTCAGTGGTATAGATGCCTCGATAGATGGCAAGTTCATCCATGATAGACCATATTTTTGCGTAACAGGCCGTCATCGTCCAATGAACCGATCAAGTATTCTGCTATATCTCGTTGTTCTGGGGTAAGTTCCTGCATCTGCAACTGGTCTTTCAATATTTCATAAAAAGATACGGCATCCGAGAAAGGGATTTCTTCGGCTACTCCTTCTTTGGAACGATTATGTTCCTGTAGTTTATAATCGGGAATATCATCTTCGTTGCTGTAATCGCCTAATGAAAAATCTTCGTTCGAGTCTGTATTTCCGTCTTCGTCCTCAACGTATTCTGTGTTGTCATCTTCATTTTCGGGCATTTCTTTTTCCTCCAGGGCCGGATTATCCAGTATTTCGGAATGGATACGTTCTTCCAGCTCCACAGTGGGCAGTTCCAGCAATTTCACTACCAGTATCTGTTGTGGAGATAAGGTTTGTATTTGTTGCTGGGCTTGTGTTTGTACTTGACGTGAGCCTTGTGCCATAATATTTTTATTTCCTTGTTTATTGCGACAAAAATAGGAAATTGTATTGTAATAATCTTCCTTTTTGGGGGGATTATTTTAAGGGGATGGCTATCTTTACCTGTCATCTATATAAAAAACATAAGATTATGTTTGCAAAAGAAACTTATACAACCCGTCGTAACAGTTTGAAAAAACGTGGGGATAGGTTTCTTGCTATTTTAGATAACGGGGAGAGTGGCGACTATGCGGATAATACTTATCATTTCCGCCAAGGTTCTACTTCTCTTTATTTTTGGGACTTGCCCTATGCCGGATTGGCGATATGGATATCATATTGTATGGATGGGATCCAGCCTGCCTTGTGTGAGAAAGCGTAGAGGGTGGGAGTGACAGAAACTGGTTCTGCCGCGGATTTGAAGAAGTGTTTGGAAAAAAAGCAGTTGCTAAAAGACAGGTGATTCATTAGAAAACTTAGGTCAGCCGTAAATTATTAAGGCTGGCCTGATCTTTGAAACCTAAATTTGAACTTACTATAGAACCGGGTATCTATATTAATAGATTGTTGGAAAGCGGAGAAATGCTTTAAGGATTTTATCGATTATGATAAGTTGGAGAGTTATCGTGAGTTTACAGAGTTGCGTAATGAGGAAGATTATTTGATAACGGAGGACGGGACACGTTTTTGGGGTACGAAGGTCCTTTTACTACAGAACGATGATATATAATTATCCACCTATGGTTGCTTTTAAACCGTAATCAGTCAAGATTTGTATGCACTGCTGTTGTACTTCCTCGGATGGCGTTTGCATTTTATATCCTTTAGGGTTATAGATACTGCCTAGCTTTGCATGCTTTCCCTTTCCTATATCATGGTAAGGTAATAGGTTAATTATCTCAGGATGCCGTGGAAGACTGGCCAAAAATTCGGCAGACAGTTTTATGTTCTTTTCATCTGCATTCACTCCTTCAATCAATGGAATACGGATATAATAAGGGAAGTCAGCTTCTGCTACTCTGCGGATGTTCTCCAAAATTAATTCATTGGGAACATCACAGAATGTCTGGTGTACGGTACTGTCCATTGATTTTAAGTCGATAAGCAATAGTTCACAATTCCGCATCACTTCATCCACTGTTTCTTTGCGGGCAAGCAGGGTGGTATCTACCGCCCGATGAATTCCTGTTGTCCGCAACGTTTCAGTATATCAATCAAGAATTCGGGATGAAGCAACGGTTCTCCACCACAAAAAGTAACTCCACCGCCCGATTGATCCATAAATGGAATTTTCTATTTCATGCATCAGGTATTCGGCGGTATATTCCGTTCCTGATATCTCGATAGCCATTGCCGGACATTCTTCGGCACAGCGTCCCATAACACGCATTTTTTTGTCGTCGGTGATAATACCCTCGGGAGCCAGTGTCAGTGCCCCGTTGGGACATACTTTCAGACAAGTTCCACAGCCGAGGCATTTCTTGGCTGTGTATAGTTTGTCTTTTCCGTTACGAATGCCTTCGGGATTATGGCACCATATGCACGAGAGCGGGCATCCTTTCATGAAAAGTGTGATGCGGATGCCCGGTCCGTCATTGATGGCATAGCGTTTGATGTCGAAAATCAGACTCATCTTGTCAGAAGGTTTCTTGTGCCGTGCGGGCTATTACGTCATATTGTAAATCTGTATTCATGTCATTGAAGTAATCACTGTATCCAGCTACGCGTACCAATAGGTCCCGGTATTCTTCCGGATGTTTTTGGGCGGCATGCAGGGTAGCGGTATCTACTATGTTGAACTGAATGTGATGTCCTCCTAAAGCAAAATAGCTGCGGATGAGGCTTGCCAGTTTGGCTATGTCTTCATCGTGTTTAAGAAGTGAAGGCAGGAAGCGCTGATTCAATAGAGTGCCTCCGCTTTTCAGCTGGTCCAGTTTTCATAATGATTTTATAACGGCGGATGGCCCGTGGGTATCTGCTCCGTGTGAGGTGGGTACCGTCACTGATGGCACGTCCGGCCGGCGGCCGTTGGGGTGGCATTCATCATTTTGCCGAAGTAAACGTGACAGGTGGTAGACAACATGTTCAGATGGAAACATTCGCCTTTGGTGTTCGGCTTTCCCTCGATGGCATCGTAAAGGTCATTAAAAATCTGGATGGCGATGCGGTCTGCATATTCGTCATCGTTACCGAAGAAAGGGGTACGGTTCAGTATGAACTGTCTCATGGCTTCCTGTCCTTCGAAGTTGGTATCGGTAGCATGGATGATTTGCTCCATATTGAATTTACGTTCTTCGAATACATGTTTTTTCAGAACGGAGAGGCTGTCGGTAATAGTACCCAAACCGGTGCATTGAATATAGCTTGTGTTATAACGCGGTCCGCAGTTATAATAATCTTTTCCTTTGGCGATACAGTCATCAATGAACAAAGACAGGAAAGTGGCGGGAGCGTATTTGGCGAACATACGGTCAATGTAGTTGCTGACGCGTACTTTCATATCTACAAAATAATGGATTTGTTTAAGAAATGCGTCATAAAGTGCTTCATAACTCCGGAAGGTACAGGGATCTCCTGTTACCAAGCCTACTTTCTTGCCTGATACAGGATCTGTTCCGTTGTGCAAGGTGACTTCCAATATCTTGGGTACGTTAAGGTAACCGGTCAGTATGTAAGCTTTTTTCCGAAAGCGCCTACTTCTATGCATCCGCTACATCCGCCTTCACGAGCGTCCTCCGGTTTTTCCCTGTCGCATCAGTTCCATGACGTATGTGTCGGGATTGAATACAGATGGGTAGCCATAGCCCTTACGGATTACTTTGCAGCCTTCGCGCAGGAAACGCCCCGGGTGCATACACTGATGTGCAGGGCGCTTCCGGGTTGTAACAGGTGAAGATCATCTACTGTTTCGAGCATGATATAGGATACTTCGCTGACTCCGTTGCTACCATCACGTTTGATGCCACCGATATTCAGATTGGTAAAGTCATTGTAGGTACCGCTTTGGCGGTGATGCCAACTTTGTGGGGCTGTCTGATTATTTACTTTGATAAAGAAACATGACATCAGTTCTTTGGCCTCTGCACGGGTCAGTATTCCTTCTTCCAGGTCTTTTTCATAGAAAGGAGCGAGGTGCTGGTCAAAATGTCCTGGATTCATGGCGTCCCATCCGTTCAGCTCTGTAATGGTGCCGAGATGGACAAACCAGTACATTTGTATGGCCTCCCAATAAGTACGGGGCATGTGCAGGAACCCATCGGCAGATTTCCGCTATTTTTTTCAGTTCCTCTTTGCGTTTCGGATCGGTTTCTTGTCCAGCCATCTTTTCGGCCAGTTCGGCATGGCGTTCGGCAAAAATGATAGCGGCATCACAGGAGATGGACATGGCGGTCAGTTCTTCTTGTTTGTCGGTTGCTTCTGGATCATTCATAAAATCCAGATTTTTCAACTCATGTGCAATACGTTCTTTCAAATCCAGCATGCCATGTTGATAAACCTTTCCGTCCAGAGAAGTATGGCCGGGGGCTCGTTGTTCCATGAATTCAGTGAACATTCCTACTTCGTAAGCTTCTTTCCATTCTTTGGGAACATGATTGAAGATGCGTTCGCGTTGCGCGCCCTTTCCAATAAGGAATTACCTCGCGCTCATAGGTGTCTATATCTTCCTGGCTGATGGTGTAACGCTGCAATTCGCGGGTGTTCAATACATGAAGGTCTTCCACGCTGTGACAGGTCAGTTCAGGGAAAGTCGATACGGCTTTGGGGCGTGGTCCACGTTCACCTACAATCAGTTCGTCTTCACCTATGTATATAGTTTTCCGTTTACAGATTTCAAGGAAGTTCAGTGCTCTTAGAATAGGAATTGGATACTTTCCTTCGTTTTCTTTGTAAAATTCGGTTTCTATCAGAGCACGTTCTATGGACAAAGAAGGTTGTGTATCAAAAGATTCTTGACGTAGGCGTCGGATACGGTCTGTCATACCGTTGATTGTTGTTTTCATAAGAGTTATAATAAGGTCTACTGGTTCATAAATAGAGATTTCCATAAGGGCGGATTAATGGATCCGACCAATTGATGTGCAAGAGAATAAGATATCAAATAGAAAGAAACGTATGCCAAAAGTAAGATACGCTGTCATTTAATCCATCTTTATGGTGGTGTAATGTACAGTCTGCTGGCTTTTGGCATACCCTCCTGAAGAAGAAATGTTCTTAGTAGTAGAACATCAGGCAGTTGAACAGTTTTCTATAGCCTTTGGAGTGCATTCACTTATACTTGTTTAATAATGGCCGAAATTACTGTTTGTTTTGCACATAAACAAAACTTATATACTGTTTAATAACAGGTTAATACCGGAAACTGCTTCCTCCTAAAAACTCTCTCAGTAAAGAAGTGGGAGGCAATTCTTTATCTTGTACCGAAGCGAAATATTCCAAGAATTTGCGTAAACGGTATGCTTCTGAATATTCCGGTTTGTTATTGGGAACATTCCTTAGAATAGGAATGGCATAATCCTTCATAATGGCTAGTTCAAACAACAGGGCAGAATTGAACATGGCATCTGCATTTTCCTGATATGGGAAGATCCATTTTTTTTTCCGGCGCGTACGCTGGGCCATCTTCTGATTGTTTCCTCTGCGGAATAGCCACGGTATTTGTAATCGCGGATAATACGGCGCAACAAACGGTTGTCGGTAGTCGGAATATAATTATGATTGTCCAGCAGAATAGTGGTTAATGCCGATACATATATTTTATATTTATTCTCGGCGGGAATATGAGGGGTTAATTCGGGGTTAAGTGCATGAATCCCTTCGAGAATCAATATCATGTTATCGTCAATCTTAAGTTTGTCACCTTTAAATTCCCTTCTTCCTGTGGTGAAGTTGAAACGTGGTAACTCTACTTCCTTTCCATGAAGCAGATCTTGTAATTGCTTGTTGAAGAACTCCAAATCCAATGCATACAATGATTCGTAATCATAATCACCTTTTTCATCTTTTGGTGTCTTTTCTCGGTCAACAAAGTAATTGTCCAGATGGGGTAAGGTTTCAGCCCGTTTGCCATCAACTGGATACTGAGTCGTTTGCTGAAAGTCGTTTTACCAGAAGAGGATGGACCGGAGATAAGAACCAGTTTTACTCTTTGACCGTTTTTTCCTCTGTGGTATATCTCATCAGCAATATTGGAAATTTTTTTTTCCTGCAAGGCTTCAGACACATTAATCAGATCGGTGGCATAACCTTCATTACAGGCCACATTGAAATCTCCTACAGTACCCACACCTAAAATCTGATTCCAGCGTCGGTGCTCTTTGAATACTTCCAGCATTTTTTCTTGTTTTACTACTTCCTCCAATATTTCCGGATTCTGACGGTTGGGGACTCGCAGCAACAAGCCGTCATAGTATTTAACAATGTCGAATTTGCGGATATATCCGGTGCTGGGCAACAGACTGCCATAGTAGTAGTCAATGGTATCTTCTAAAGTATAATAATAGGAGTAAAGTTCCCCTGAAGTTTCAAGCAGTCTAACTTTGTCCATCATTCCTTTCCGGCGGAATAGTTCTACTACTTCAGTTGTGTGACATTCAAAACGGTGGAAAGGGATGTTGGCTTCCACAATCTCTTTCATTCGCTGCTTAATACGGGAAACATCATCCAGCCCGGTTTCGCGTCCTATCTGCAAGGCGCAATAATATCCTTTGGATACGGGATGTTCAAGCATGATTTTTCCATCAGGGTATAAGTCCTCCACCGCTTTGCACAAGATGAAGCAGAGAGAACGGACATAGGTACGCATTCCTGAAGGATTCAGTATGTTCAGGAACTCTACATCCTTATTATTATAGGCCCGGTAATTGAGTCCTTCTACTTTGTTATTGACTTTGGCACTGACCGGCCCGTATGGGATATCTAGATTAAAACCATTATAAATATCCAAAAGTGAGCTTCCGATTGGGAAGTTCTTTGAAATATTGTTATTTTTGCAACAGATTTGTAACATAATCGTAATAATTATTACTAACGTAGTGAAACGGCTTGAAATTTACTGAATAAAAGGGAGATTAGCCAATTCCTACCAAATTAATTAAAGATGGAGTATTCTTTTTATGATTTCTTAAAGCTGCTAGGTTCACTGGCGCTATTCCTTTATGGAATGAAAATCATGAGTGAGGGGCTGCAAAAGTTTGCTGGTGACAGACTGCGTAAAATCCTCACAGCGATGACCACCAACCGGGTAACCGGAGTGCTAACCGGTGTTCTTATCACTGCGTTAATTCAATCCTCTTCTGCTACTACTGTTATGGTAGTAAGTTTCGTTAATGCCGGACTCCTTACGCTTTCACAATCAATAGGAGTCATTATGGGGGCAAATATCGGTACCACTGTCACTGCATGGATTATATCTGCGCTAGGGTTTAAAGTAGATATTGCTGCTATGGCACTTCCGTTATTGGCTGTTGGCGTACCCTTATTATTTTCAGGAAAGAGTAACCGTAAATCCATTGGAGAATTTATATTCGGTTTCTCTTTTTTTTTTGGGCCTCTCTTGAAGACGAATGCTCCTGACTTAAGTAGAAACCCCGAAATGTTGTCTTTTGTTCAGAACTATACTGATATGGGATTTGGTTCTGTTATCTTATTTGTTGTCATCGGTACAGTTCTTACCATGATTGTACAGGCATCGGCTGCAACGATGGCTATTACTTTTTATGTGTGCCAATGGTTGGATTAGTTTTGAGCTGGGGCTGCGTTGGTGCGCGAGAATATTGGTACCACTATAACCGCCAACCTTGCCGCACTGACTGCCAATACGCAGGCCAGGAGGGCTGCGCTGGCTCATTTGGTGTTCAATGTTTTTGGGGTTATTTGGGTATTATGCCTTTTCAATCCTGTAACTATGGGGGTTTCATGGTTTGTAGAAGATATAATGAGAACAGCAGATCCGGCTGTTGCCGTATCTTTTAAACTGTCTGCTTTTCATACTACTTTTAATATATGCAATGTGTTGATTCTTATTTGGTTTGTCAAGTTGATAGAGAAAACTGTTTGTAAAATCATTCCTCAGAGAGAGCAGGATGAGGAATATCGTTTGCGCTTTATTACAGGTGGTATGCTTTCTACGGCAGAGCTTTCTATATTGCAGGCACGCAAATCAATCTCTTTGCAGAGCGTACTCATCGTATGTTTGGCATGGTGCGGGATCTGCTTCATACCACTAATGACAATGACTTTAACAAATTGTTCAGTCGTATTGAGAAATATGAGAATATAAGCGATAACATGGAGGTGGAGATCGCTAATTATCTGAATCAGGTATCCGACGGGCGTTTGAGTTCTGAAAGTAAGTTGCAAATTCGTGCTATGCTTCGTGAAGTGACTGAAATAGAAAGTATCGGGGACAGCTGTTATAATTTGGCACGTACTATCAATCGTAAACATCGCAGTGATATGGATTTTACTCCGAAACAGTATGATCATATTCATCAGATGTTCCAGTTGACTGATGATGCTTTGTCTCAGATGATTTCGTGGAAGATGAGCATCATGTGGTAGATGTGAATAAATCGTTTAATATAGAGAATGAAATAAATAACTATCGTAATCAGCTAAAGAACCAAAATGTGCTGGATGTGAATAATAAGGAGTATGATTATCAGATGGGGGTGCACTATATGGATATTATTGGAGAATGTGAAAAACTGGGCGATTATGTAGTAAATGTGGTGGAAGCCAGTAGCAATGTGAAGGAAAAGAAATCCTGACCTGAAAGGGCTATGGTGAACAGAATAGGTGCAGAGGTGCAAGGTTTAACCTATGATGGGTTAAATACTTTGTACCTCTGTGTTTTAATAAAGTGTAAGAAAGAAGAGAGTCTAAATAAAAGAATCTACATGTCAATATTTGTTTTTTTTGAAACTGATAGGCTCACTGGTACTTCTGATGTATGGTATGAAAACCGTGAGTGAAGCTTTGCAAAAACCGACAGGTGGGTATTTGCGCCATATTTTGGGTGCTATGACCACGAATCGCTTCACCGGATTGTTGACAGGTGCGGACTGTCGTACAATCTTCCACTGCAACAAATGGTATCTTTGGAAGAAGACGAATATCATTTGGTTGATCCTAACAAATCATTTAATATAGAGAATGAGAGAAACAATTACCGCAACCAGTTGAAGGATCAGAATGTATGGATGTGAATAATAAGGAATATAATTATCAGACGGGGGTTCATTATATGGATATTATCAGCGAATGCGAAAAATTAGGCGATTATGTAGTAAATGTTGTTGAGGCCACGTAAGATATAAAGGAAAAGAAAATTTGATTTGTAGAAGGACAAGTTAAAAGAAAAGCGTGAGACACGAATGTTCCACGCTTTTTTGTAAATCGTATTAAAATGAGGTTATTTTTCGATTCCAACCAGTTCTACTTCGAAAATCAAAGTAGAGAAAGGTTTAATCTGACCGGCTTCACGTGCACCATAAGCCAAGTCTTGAGGGATGTAAAGTTCCCATTTAGAACCTACTGGCATCATTGTCAGTGCTTCAGTCCATCCTTTGATTACTTGATTAGCACGGAAAGTAGTCGGTTCTTTACGATCATATGAACTGTCGAACTGAGTTCCGTCAATTAAAGTACCTTTATAGTTTACTTTTACTTTAGAAGAATCGGTAGGAACAGCGCCGTTACCTTCTTTAATTATCTTATATTGCAATCCGCTTGATGTAGTTTTAACACCCTCTTTCTTTGCATTTTCAGCTAGGAATTTTTCACCGGCAGCCTTATTTTCAGCGAACTGGGCTTCAGTAGCTTTTGTTTTGATTGCTTCTGCTTTAGACTGAACGTAGGCGTTGGCTTCTTCCATAGTAACATTCATGCCTTTTTTCTGCAAAGCAGCCATGAAACCTGCCAGGAAGTTTTCTTTACTTAAACTTTGAGTAGAGTCATTTCCGAAAATACGTTGGCTCATCATATCGAACATACGTCCACCAACTTGTTGACCAATCTGAAGACCTGCCATATAAGCAACATCTTTAGGACTTGTCTTGCTGCTACCTTCTTTAACACCTCTGATGAAGTCGGCCATATAGGTTGTGTCAACGCCCAGTTGTTGGCTCATATACATATCCAGATGCGTGTTGGTGATACCCATCATGTAAGAAAGTGAGTCTACGTCATTCTTCATGTTTGCTTTCGGTGCTTGGGCTGTACAAGAAGCCAAGCTGGCTGCAGCAGCGATTGCTACAAAAAAACTAATTTTTTTCATTTGCCTTAAATGCTTTAATAATTATAATACTTCGATTAATTCTACTTCAAAAATCAATGTGCTGTGAGGAGGAATCATTTCTCCTGCCTGTTGTGCTCCATAGGCTAGTTCTGAAGGAATGAAAAGTTTCCATTTAGCACCTTCAGTCATCAGTTGGAGTGCTTCCACCCATCCTTTGATTACTTGGTTCACACCAAAGATAGCCGGTTCGCCGCGTTTGATAGAGCTGTCAAACAAAGTCCCATCAATCAAGGTACCTTCATAATGGCATTTTACACGGTCGGTTGCACTCGGTTTTTTTCCGTTACCTTCTGTGATAACTTCGTACTGTAAGCCGCTGGGAAGTGTCACGACCCCCGGTTTGCGTTTTCCTTCAAAAATGATTTTCCCTTTTCAATATTCTCTGCATTCAATTTGGTTTCCAGCTCTTCAAAGTACTTGTTTACGATTTCACGTGCTTCGTTGTGGCTGATAGCCGTTTCTTTTCTATCTAATACGTCTTTGATTGCTTGAGCAAAGTCTTCAACATTAATACTTTGAGCACCCATGCTCAATAAATTCTGGCCAATACCAAGGCCGATGGCGTAACTGAATTTATCCATAACTATTTATTTTATAAGATGTTTTATACAAAACGCACAAAGGTAGGTGTTTTATTTGAATGAATCTGTTTTTAACAATTTAATTTTTCTTATTTTTGTGTGTTTAGTTAAAAGAGGAGGACTAGAAATGAAGAATTTAGTAGTTTTAACAGGTGCTGGAATGAGTGCAGAAAGCGGTATCAGTACATTTCGTGATGCAGGTGGTTTATGGGATCAGTATCCGGTGGAACAAGTGGCTACTCCGGAAGGGTATGCGGCAAACCCTAAATTGGTGATTGATTTTTATAATGAGCGTCGTAAACAGTTGCTTGCTGTAAAGCCTAACCGGGGGCATGAACTGGTTTCTGAGATGGAAAAGTTCTTTAATGTGACTGTTATCACTCAAAATATTGATAATTTGCATGAGCGTGCCGGAAGTTCGCATATTATTCATTTACATGGCGAACTGACCAAGGTGACATCTAGTTGGCAACCTAATAATCCAGCTTATATTAAAGAATTAAAGCCGGAAGAATATGAGATACATTTGGGAGACTTGGCCGGAGACGGTTCCCAGTTTCGTCCGTTCATTGTATGGTTTGGTGAATCTGTTCCTATGATTGAAACTGCAATTGAATATGCTGAAACAGCTGATATCTTTTTAATTATAGGAACTTCGCTTAATGTATATCCTGCTGCCGGTTTGTTGAATTATGTGCCTGCCCGCACTCCTGTTTATTTAATAGATCCTAAGCAGGTGCCCATTGCATCGGGACGTAAAGTGCATGTAATTCAGAAAGGTGCGTCCGAAGGAATGGAAGAGCTTAAAAAAATATTAGTGGGATAGTTTGCAAGTAAACAATTTCCTTGTATATTTGTTATGTATTTAAAGAATATTTAAAACATAAAACAGAGACAATTATGAAAAAGTACGTTTGCACAGTATGTGGTTGGGTTTATGACCCGGCAGAAGGAGATCCTGAAGGTGGAATCGCTCCGGGAACAGCATTTGAAGATATTCCAGATGATTGGGTTTGCCCTCTTTGCGGAGTAGGTAAAGATGATTTCGAAGTTCAAGAAGATTGATCCTACCTTATAACCGGATATCATATAAAGCGGAGGAATTTCTTTTGTATGATATATCAGATAGCGACTAATTATTATTTAGTTGCGCTTTTATTTTACATTATTATTAATGGCTTGTTTTAAAAGAGCGTAACCTATAACAAGTTGCGCTCTTTATGGTATAAAAAAAGAATGTTCTTATTTTCTTGCTTTTCAGGACGAGGCAGTAATATGAGAGAGCTTGAATTTACCTGTCTTGGGATCAATATCAAGTAACTTCACTTCTATTTCATCCCCTTCTTTTAAACCGGCCTCTTCTATTGTTTCAAGACGTTTCCAGTCAATTTCAGAGATGTGTAACAATCCGTCTTTACCAGGCAAGAATTCTACGAACACGCCATATGGCATTACTGAACGGACTTTACCTACATAGACTTCACCGACTTCGGGAACGGCAACGATACCCTTGATAATGCGCATAGCATCGTCAATACATTTCTTGTTTGTTCCCGCAATCTCAATGCGACCTACTCCATCAGTTTCTTCAATCGTGATGGTTGCTCCGGTTTCTTCCTGCATACCTTGGATAATCTTTCCGCCCGGACCGATGATAGCCCCAATGAACTCTTTAGGAATAGTCATCGTTTCAATACGAGGAGCATGCGGTTTCAAATCTTTACGAGGTTCGGCTATACATTCGGTTAACTTGTTAAGAATATGTTCGCGACCTTCTTTTGCTTGCAGTAACGCTTTTTCCAAGATTTCGAATGATAGACCATCTACCTTGATGTCCATCTGTGTAGCAGTGATACCATCACGAGTACCTGTAACCTTGAAGTCCATATCACCCAAGTGATCCTCATCTCCAAGAATATCAGACAATACGGCATATTTTTCTTCACCTGCATTCTTAATCAAGCCCATGGCAATACCTGAAACTGGTTTTTTCATGGCAACACCGGCATCCATTAATGCAAGCGTTCCTGCACAGACAGTAGCCATTGAAGAAGAACCATTTGATTCCATGATGTCAGATACTACACGTACTGTGTATGGGTAGCCTGCAGGAATTTGTCCTTTCAAAGCACGCCATGCCAAGTGCCCGTGACCGATTTCACGACGACCTACACCACGTTGTGCTTTTGCTTCACCGGTAGAATAAGGGGGGAAGTTGTAGTGTAACAAGAATCGTTCTCTGTGTTGATCCAGAACATCGTCTACGATTTTCTCATCTAGCTTGGTGCCTAATGTGACAGAAGTTAAAGACTGAGTTTCACCACGGGTGAAAATGGCAGAACCGTGAGGGCCGGGCAGATAACCTACTTCGCACCAGATAGGGCGAATTTCAGTTGTCTTACGTCCGTCCAGACGCTTGCCTTCATCAAGAATACAACGACGCATGGCTTCCTTTTCCACATCGTGGTAGTAACGGTCGATTAATGCACCTTTTTCTTCCAGTTCTTCTTCTGTATATTGAGTTTTGAATTCATCGCGGATGGCATCAAAAGCATCTTGACGTTCATGCTTGTTTCTGTTTCCTGAAGCAGCGATGGCGTATGCTTTATCATAACAAGCTTCGCGTACAGCTTTGCGTAAATCTTCATCGTTTTCTTCGTGGCAGTATTCACGTTTTACTGTAGAACCCGACTTCTTCCATCAGTTCCATCTGCGCTTTACAATGAACTTTGATTGCTTCGTGAGCAGCCTTCATGGCAGCCAGCAAGTCTTGTTCGCTGACATCCTGCATTTCGCCTTCTACCATCATGATGTTGTCATATGTGGCTGCAACCATCAGATCCATATCAGCTTTCTCAAGTTGTTCGAAAGTGGGGTTGATAACGAACTGGCCATCGATACGTGCTACGCGTACTTCAGAAATCGGTCCGCCGAAAGGAATGTCGGAAACGGCTAATGCTGCTGAAGCGGCCAATCCTGCCAATGCATCAGGCATATCTATTCCATCAGCTGAGAAAAGAACAATGTTTACGTAAACCTCTGCATGGAAATTATCGGGGAATAAAGGACGCAATGCACGGTCTACAAGTCGGCAAGTCAGAATCTCATAATCTGAAGCTTTTGCCTCTTTTGGTAAAGCCACCGGGAAAACGTCCGAATGCTGAATATTTTTCTTTGTACTCTACCTGAAGGGGCATAAAATCTGTACGGGAACTGCATCTTTGCTGCACAAACAGTAGCTAGCAACATGGTGTTACCCATGCGGAGCATTACAGAACCGTCTGCCTGTTTTGCCAGCTTTGTTTCGAGTGTGATGGTTCTACCATCAGGAAGCTCGATCGTCTTAACAATTGGATTGATCATAAAAAATGTTTTAATATATTTTTCGTCTAAAATTCGTGCAAAGATAGGCATTTATTCTTCTAATTTGGTGAGAATGAGATAAAAGTTACTATGATTACTGTTTTTTTTCATTTTAATGTGTAAGAAGGTGGATAAATGCTTTGACAAACCACGAAAAGACGTATCTTTGCATCCAAAATTATTAAGAGAACACACATTTATATTAATTTTAGCGATGAAAAAGAATGTATATTTTTGCACTCTTCTTTGATAGGGTTGAGCGCCTGCGATAATGCACCGAAGTTCAAAGTTCAAGGTGAAATTAATGGTGCTGAAGATAAGATGCTTTATTTGGAAGCGTCGGGATTGGATGGCATAGTAGCGCTTGATTCGGCAAAATTGGGCAGTAGCGGAAGTTTTAGTTTTGCACAGAAGCGCCCGGAATCTCCTGAATTCTATCGTTTGCGTTTAGATAATAAAGTGATAAACTTTGCTGTAGACTCTACGGAAACAGTATCAGTTAAGGCTGAGATAAATGATTTTGCGACTGCCTATCGTATTGAAGGTTCGGAAAACAATTTGAAAATAAAGGAATTGGTGTTGTTGCAAGCTGATTTGCAGAAGAATGTGGACAAACTCGGTCAGAACCGTAATATCCTGCGGGCATCGCACAAGACAGCCTTTGGCTATGGTAAACAATTATAAGAATAAAGTGAAACGAGAATATATTTTTGCGGCTCCAAATATGCCATATGCTTATTTCGCTTTATTCCAGTCGTTGAATGGGTATATGATTTTTGATCCTTTGACAAATAAGGAGGATGTGAAGTGTTTCGCTGCGGTGGCTACGAGTCTGAATAATGCTTATCCACATGCCGACCGTTCACGCAACTTGTACAATATGGTTATAAAAGGAATGAAGAATACCCGTACTCCCCGTCAGCAGACCATGGAAATTCCTGAAGATAAAATCAAGGAAGCCAGCATTATTGATATTCAGCTGAAAGACTTGAAAGGCAATACACGCAGTCTGACCGATTTGAAGGGTAAAGTGGTGCTGATCGATTTTACTGTATATAACAATGCAATGTCTGCTGCACATAATTTGGCGTTACGTGAACTTTATAATAAGTATGCTTTCAAGGGTTCGAGATTTACCAGATTTCACTGGATGGTGATGAACACTTTTGGAAAACATCTGCAGATAATCTGCCTTGGGTCTGTGTACGTGACGCTAATGGCGCTTATTCTTCATACATTTCATTATATAATGTAACTAATCTGCCTTCGGTATTTTTGGTAAATCGTAATAATGAATTAAGCGCCCGTGGTGAGAATATTAAAGATTTGGATGAAGCCATTAAAAAACTCTTGTAAAAAGCTAATTATGAGTTGAATTTGTTTAAACATGTTACATAGCATCCTTATAAACTTGACTCGTATTAGATAAAAGTCTATCTTTGCAAGACTTGAAATACCAAAGAGGGTTCCGACATTTCCATGTCGGAATTCTTTTTGTTTTTATAGGCATAACTGGAACAATGAATAATTATATAATTTAAAAGGAGGAAAACATTATGGCTTATATGTCAGAAGAAGGTTACAAGCAACTGATTGAGGAACTGAAATATCTGGAATCAGTAGAACGTCCTAAAATTGTGTCGGCTATTGCCGAAGCGCGTGATAAGGGAGACTTGTCAGAAAATGCCGAATATGATGCTGCCAAAGAGGCGCAAGGTCTATTGGAGATGAAGATCAGCCAGCTGAAATCAACTATTGGTGATGCTAAAATTATTGATACTTCAAAATGAATGCAGATACAGTGCAAATTTTGACGAAAGTAGAATTGAAGAATGCCAAGACCGGAATGAAGATGGTTTATACTATCGTAGCCGAAAGCGAAGCGAATTTAAAATTGGGCAAGATTTCGGTAAACACTGATAGCACAGGGTTTGTTAGGAAAAAAAGTGGGTGATGTGGCTGAAATCACTATTCCGCAAGGTAAAATCAGCTTAGAAGTTGTGAATATTTCATTTTAATATATAAGGCAGGTCCGCTATGCGGGGCTGCCTTATTTAATACTTATAGATATGGCAACAATATTTAGTAGAATTATTACAGGTGAGATTCCTAGCTATAAAGTGGCTGAAAATGACCAGTTCTATGCTTTTCTGGATATCAATCCGTTAGCCAAAGGGCATACGTTGGTTGTTCCGAAATGTGAGGTGGACTATATCTTTGATTTGGAGGATAATGAACTGGCTGCTATGCATGTTTTGCAAAGAGTGTGGCGCTTGCTATTCAAAAGGTTTTTCCGTGCAAGAAAGTAGGTGAGGCAGTAATCGGATTAGAGGTTCCTCATGCACATATTCATCTGATTCCTATTCAGAAAGAGTCGGATATGATTTTTTCTAATCCGAAGTTGAAACTGACAAATGAAGAATTTGTGGAGGTGGCAACAGCAATCAATCAAGCCTGGGAAGGTGGTGACAAGTAATCTTTTTCTTTCTTAGTAAATATAAAGAGCGGGAAACGGATATTCTGTTTCCCGCTTTCCTTATGATTAAACTCCGGTTACCTGTTTTTATACAAACTGATCTCCTAGTTTGATTTGTACGTCATTTACGAATTTTCGGATAGCGCTTTCGTCATCTTTTGCATATGAGTAATACATTGTCTCTTGCGGCTACTAAATAACCTTCTAGATCCTGTATTACGGCTAATTTCCCTTCTGGCACTACTATTACATTATTATAGCTGTTATATAATAAGGAGTTTCCGTTTACTACGACGTTACCTTCTTGGTCCTTGGATGATATATCATACAAGGAGTCCCATGTACCTAAATCTGCCCATCCGAAGTCGCACAATTGGACGAAAACATTGTTGGCTTTCTCCATGATTCCATAGTCAATGGAGATATTGGGACAGGAGGCAAAATCTTCTTCTCCGTTAGTCAGTTTGGTACAAACTTCGGGCATAATCTCATTGAAGGCTTTGAAATTGTATTGATATTCCATAAGAATATTCCTGAGTTCCAATAGAATTCTCCACTTTCTACGAATACTTTGGCAAATCCAATTGGGGCTTTTCAATGAATGTTTTTACTTTAAAGAATTCTCCTTGTTTTTCTTCCTCAATCTGAATATAGCCATAGCCGGTTTCCGGTCTGTTAGGTTTGATACCTAATGTTAGTAATTGAGGAGAGTTTGAAACAAATTCCAGACCTTTCAAAATTGCAGCTTTGAACTCATCTTCTTTTAAAATCAGGTGGTCGGACGGTGCGACAATGACATTGGCATTTGGATTGAGTTTTTTTATATGATAGGAAGCCCAAGCTATACATGGAGCAGTGTTTCTGCGGGTGGGTTCCAATAAAATTTGTGATTTGTCCAATTCTGGGAGTTGTTCTTCGATCAGTTCTTTATACAATACATTGGTTGTAATAAAAATGTTTTCTATAGGGACTATTTTTTTATAACGATCAAACGTTTGCTGTATTAGAGAACGTCCGGTCCCGAAGAAATCAAGGAATTGTTTAGGAAGGTTTTTGCGGCTATATGGCCAGAACCGACTACCTATACCTCCCCCCATGATGACACAATAATTATTGCTGTTTGTCATGAATACTTCGGTAAATTTTACCGAAAAATTAAAAGTTAAACAATAGAACCGGCAAAAGTCGGTTCGAAAACACTAAAGAGGTCATTGAAATGTTGTCAAAACGAATGGTTAAGCATGAAGAAATGTACTGAAAAAAGTGTACTAACCTGCTGATAATAAAGATAAAAAGTATTGCATAATTCGTTGGTTTTTAGTAAATTAGAAGTCTCCTAACTCTTCTGATTATGACTAAAGAAACACTCCTTATGCAATACCAATCCGAGTGCCTGTCGGCTCTCAAATCAATTGCGAATATACACAAACCTTTTGAAAAGACCTTTATGGATGCAATGAAATTATTCATGGCCATTCCAGATCGTATAAACTTCCTCCAATTGGGCAGATATGGCTGTTTCTCAGAACAGACTTATCGTAACCTTGAGCATGAAACTTTCGACTGGTTTGCGTTCAACGGCTCTATCATCAGCAAGTATCTCACAGGCAAAGAAAGCCATCGCCATCGATCCTTCCTATATCCCCAAATCAGGCAGGAAGACACCTTGGATAGGTTATTTCTGGTCTGGTTGTGCAGGAGAGTACAAGCGCGGACTGGAAATCATGGGCATCGGTGTCATTGACATCGACAACCATGAATGCATGACTTTAGGTTCCATTCAGACGCCGGATAGACCTTGGATAATATGGGCAAGAACCTCGTTGACTGGTACAGCAACTATCTTATCAGTAGAAAAGACAAGATACAGAGCATTTCCAGAACGGTGGTTGCAGACGCATTCTTTCTAAGGAAACATTCATAACGCTATGTGTGAGAACGATTTCCATGTCATCAGCCGCTTTCGGAATGACGTAACCTGTACTATCCGACATTGGAAAGAAAACAGGAAAACGTGGCCATCCAAAGTGGTTTGACGGCAAAATCAACTTTGCCAAATTGATTTGACCCGGTGCAAGGAATACGAGGTGAACAAAGGAAAGCTATACGGATTGAGGGTGTATGCAAAAGCTCTCAAAAGGTATGTTTCCTTAGCCATCTGGTATCCGATGGACGGGAGAACAGACAAGTGGCAACTTTATTTCTCTACAGACGATTCCATGGATGGACGCGAGGTGCTGGATTATTACAGAACCAGATTCCAGCTGGAGTTTTGCTTTAGAGATGGCAAGCAGCATGCAGGAATCACCAACTGTCAGTCTACCGACTTCAGGAAGTTGGATTTTCACTTCAATGCGTCGCTCGCAGCTATCAACTTGGCCAAAGCGGCATGTAAGAGGCGCGGAATAACCTATGCCATATCCTCCTGCAAGTCTTTCATACACAATGCTTATATGCTTGAACGATTTATTTGCGTGTTTGGAATTAACCCAGACCCGCAAGTTATTGACAAACTTTTCAAAGAACTCATTTTATTTACTGCCAGAGCCGCTTAGGCTTGCTATTTTAACGAACTATTATCATGATATAAAATCGTTTTAAAGTTTCCGCTAATATAGGGCTTATTTTTAGAAAACCATTGTCCGTTATCCCATAAATCGTAGTATATTTATCTTTTTTTGAAAAAAAATGCCGAAAAGTTTGTAGGTATGAAAAAAAGTCGTACCTTTGCAACCGCAATCGAGAAACAAACAATGTTTCAAGAGATGCCCAGATGGCGGAATCGGTAGACGCGCTGGTCTCAAACACCAGTGGATTCACTTCCATCCCGGTTCGACCCCGGGTCTGACAAAGATAAAAGCTAAGTAATTGATAATTCAATACTTAGCTTTTTTATCGGAGATGTTCCCAAATTGTTCCCAATCATGAGTCAACGTAACAACCTGAGGGATTTGTATTTAAGCATATAATTTAGCAAGTCTATATAGGAAAGTTTCCCTTGCCGTTCTATCAACGGATTTATAACAAAGGTTACTTCGGGTCAACGTAACAATCTGAGGGATTTTATATTTAAGCATATAATTTAGCAAGTCTATATAAGAAAAAAGCTCTATCTCTTACTCCTCTGAACTGTGCTCTAAATGCTTTGATTTTAGCATTGAATGACTCAGCTGCGGCATTGGTTGCAAAACAAAAAAAAAAAATTGATTATATCCAGATAATGTGTTTGTATAGAACGTGCGACCCTTCCAAAGGTGAGGAACCCTGATTTATCTACTTCATCATACCACCCTTGCCAGCCTTGTCAAAGCAATATCCTTAAACTTACACTGATGATAGATTAAGCCTAACCGCATAGACAGATAATATCCTTTCTTTATATCGGGATATTCCTTGAAAAGAATTTCAGCCCGTATTCTTTGAGACTGAGTCCATAAGGATTCCTTCTTGTAAAGCAGATAAATACTTCGCTAACAACTGCTTTCTTGTATCTCCATTAGCGAAAACAGGTGCATGATACATCTTTCCACAGGCCTTTGCATAAGCAAGCTGAGTGGACTCTTCATCCAAAGCCTCCCAGCGAGCTTTTACACGCATCTCCTGCACAGCTTCATAAGCTAACTTCTGTACGTGAAAGCGATCGGTAACACGTTTGGCCGCAGGAAAGCAGATGCGTGCAATCTGCTCCATGTTAGGAGCCATATCCAAAGTAATCTCGCGCACTTGGTAACGGCGGCGACGGGATAGCTTAAGCAGGACAGAAGTGACCGTATGAACGTCCGTACCTTTAATGATGGCAATCATACTACCTTTACCACCGTGAGCTTCTTTATTGGTCAGTACAGTATAGAGTTCTCCACGCGAGAGGGCTACTTCATCAATACAGATATAAGCACCGATATTCTTTTCGAATAGTAGCCAATCCTCTGCATGAACAAGTTGGTCCCAATGGAGATAACCACTTAGATGGTTACGGTATTGACGCTCCAATAAATCCCCGTCAACTCCAGATAAAACACCTAAGAGCTTGATCGGATAGCTATCAATATAGTTCTTTTAAAAGACGCAAAATCCTGCGTCATACGAGTACCTTCAGCCACCATACGCCAGTTACGAGATATACTCATTATGCTTCTTTAAGAGCCAGAGACGACGAATATTAAGGAAGACCTTCTTGCCACGAAGAGGAAAATCCTGAACAATAACAGGATCATAAAAGCCTTTACTCTCAGTATCCTGATCTGTATACTTTCAGGAACGATATTTTTCTCCTCAAGATAGATCACAACTTCATTTACGCTTTCCACATCAACAAGATCAAAGTAATCTAAAGTGCCTTCAGGAAGAAGAAGGCGATAACCGTTTAACTCCATAAGCTATGAATTTGGAAACAAAGATAACAATTTATAAATTTACCCCTCAGCTTTTTACATTGACCCAAGAAAGGTGTACTTTAATAGTTTCTTCCCCATATCTTTATGATTTCTTAACGCTTATCCTATCTTTATCTACCTTATTATTGCCGATGTTTTCGGGAAAAGTGAGATTCTTACCTTATATTTGTAGTAAGAACGTTTAAAGGCGCACGATTATGGAAAATCATATGGAAAACAATTTCAGAGAAATACAGAAGATATTAGATAGTTGTATAGCTCATGACTATAAAACTAAAGTAGATGCACTATTTTTAAAACGTGAATATTTGACGCAAGTTCAGCTAAAGGATTATTTGCGGCAAGAAATTTTCCGTGTGACTGAAAATATTGTAGCCATCCAACAAAAATACCGTGTCGTGCGTAACATTGTATTGGATATGGATATTCCCGATTTTTTGTGGGAAAGCGGTTATTGGAAAGGCTTTGTTTTTCAATCCGCTGTTTGAGTTGTTCCGGGTATTTGATGCGCCATTCAATAAGGCGTATTTCTGTGTTTAAAAGTCCTATCGCTTCATCAATTAGATGCAAATAGGGCATTTTTTTCTTGCTCAAACCGTACACGGTATGACTTAAGACGATATAAACCAAAAGAAAAATAGCGGAGTAATACACTATAATCTTGCTCGTTAATACTGAAATTGGCTACATGGATAGCTAATTCTTCAACAGCTTTTGTTAGTTCAGATGCAGAAACTTTGCGCTGTGAGTATTCCGATAGTAATCGAAAAAAACTCTGTTGTAATAATGCTTTCATCTATTAATATTTTTAATTTCATAATTAGTTAGTTCGTCTTTTATAGAATTTTACTTATATCATTGGGTGTCTTAAAATAATAGTCTGCACGTATAGGATTAGATACATTATTGCTCCATAAAACCAATCCGAATCAACACCGGCATTGTTAGCACATTGAATATCATAAATACTATCACCAATATAGAGCGTTTTCGGGCTTACATGGGCTTTAGCCAAATATGCTACTAAGGGTGCTGCTTGGGGCTTATGTTCATCAGTATCATCGGCACATACAATTGTGGAAAAATAGTCCGCTAACCCTAATGGCTCGAAATCAGAATAATATTCTTGATATGTTTTGGAGGTTACAATGCCTAAAATATAGCCTCTTGATAAAAGGGATTGCAAGCATTCTTTGATACCTTGAAAAGGTTGAATAGTGTGCTGGAGCAATTTCATTTTCTTATCCCATCGTTTCAATGCATCTTCTATGTCGAGTATTTTGAGTAATTCCAACGCATTTCTTCCGGTAATGCCTAAAGCAAATTTCAGACTTTCATATTGAGGTGCGCGTCCTGTTATTTCTGTAATTGTTTTTATTAAAGAGTTGATGACTGCATATTCCGTATCTATCAATGTAC
>SCPO01001113.1_pt1 | contig 22917 bp, 22 predicted proteins | sample 6106821 | NCBI WGS metagenome assembly SCPO01 (sample SAMN10720448, study PRJNA508395) | human gut metagenome | isolation source: Participant 2 stool, 0 month | host: Homo sapiens | collected 2017 | reverse complement strand
CACGTTTGGGCAGGGCGCTTTTAAATCAGAAGGAATTGAAATATCGTGAATCTTTAGAAGATTTCAACAGATTGGTTTCCGATAATCCCAGAGATGTTCTTATCTGAAAGCTCGTGCTACATTGGCTGTAGAAATGAATACGCCTGATCTGGCTTTATTGGATTTGGAGGAGGCCGCCAAACTGGCACCGGACGATGCGGAAATTTATGTGATGTGTGGTGAGATTTATTTAAGTCAGAAGAAGAAAAGGGAAGCGTATGTTGCTTTTGAAAAAGCAATAGAGTTGGGAGTGCCCCGACCGGAGTTGCAGGATAAGCTGAAAGAGAGTAAATAAGAATGTAAACAGGACTATTGTCAGATAATCATCGTGCACAACAGGAACAGAATTTGTCTGTTCCTGTAGTTGGTATATGGGGAATAGTTTTTTCATTTCTTCAATATCTTTTTTATCAACTCTATAAATTCTTTTCCGTATTTTTCTTTCTTATATTCGCCGATACCATTGATGTTGCCGAATGCTTCTATAGTTGTAGGTTGTTGGGCGGCGATCAGGTGCAAAGTCTTGTCGGATAGAACGATATAGGCAGGTATAGCTTGTTGGTCCGCCAGTTTTTTACGCAGTACACGTAATTCCTCAAACAAGTCCTTGTTTTCATTTCCAAAAGTAACCGGAGTGGGAAAGAGTACCTCTTCCTTGGCTTTCTTTTTGCGTTTTTCCTTAGCAGGTACGAATTCTTCCCGTTTGATGACTACCAGCATGGCGGGTTCTTTGCCGAACAATACTTTTTGCCCGCTTTCGGTTATTTTGAGGTGATTATTCTCATTATAGGCTATTTCGAAATATCCTAGATTCAGCATTTGCAGCAGATAATCTTGCCAGTCGCGTGCGGGAATATCTCTTCCTGCAGCATATGTTTTCAATTTGTCATAACCTTTGTCAATCAGTTCTTGGTTCGCTGACCCTTTCAATATGTCTATTAACATGTGAGTGCCTATTTGTTGGTTAGTTCGGGCTATTGCACTCAACGCTTTTTGTACAATGATTGTTCCGTCAAAGCGTTCGGGAGGATTACGGCACACATCACAATTGCCACAATCATGGTCCATTGTTTCACCAAAATAGTTCAGCAGAATACGCCTCCGACAGATATCCGATTCAGCATATTGTTGCATCCGGTGTAATTTTTCTAAGTTAATTTCTTGCTGGCTGCTTTCTGTAGCGAATTTGGAAAGCATAACCAAGTCTCCCAGTGAATAGAACAGCAAAGTATCACTTTCCATACCATCACGTCCGGCACGTCCTATTTCTTGATAGAAACTTTCTATGCTTTTAGGAAGGTTATAATGAATAACCCAGCGTACATTGGATTTATCAATTCCCATCCCGAAAGCAATAGTGGCACACACTACCTGTACACGATCGTTTATGAAATCATTTTGTGCCTTATCACGCATATCACTGCTTAATCCTGCATGATAAACGGTTGCACGGATACCTTGTCTCATCAGCATTGCGGCCACACTTTCTGTTTTGCTGCGGCTCATGCAATAAATGATACCACATTCATTTTTGTGTTTTTCTATAAATTCAAGGATAGTCCGTGTCTTATCCTTTTGTTGGTAGCCTCTTTTTACTTCCAAACTCAGATTGGGCCGATCAAAGGAAGATATGAATATTTTAGGATCTTTCAAGGCCAATTGTTGTACAATGTCTTTTCGGGTTATTTTGTCAGCTGTAGCAGTCAATGCTACAATCGGTACTTTGGGAAACTGATCACGTAGTACCTTTAATTGGGTGTATTCAGGCCGGAAATCATGTCCCCATTGTGAGATGCAATGAGCTTCATCAATGGCAAATAAAGAAATTTGGATATCTTTCAGCAGGAAATTTGTTTCTATAAGTAATCGTTCAGGGGAAATATAAAGCAATTTGATTTTTCCTTGAAGGCATTCGCGACGTAGATTTATATTTTCTGTTTCATTATTGCTACTGTTCAGTGCCCGTGCTGCAATTCCGTTTGCTTGTAAACTTTCCACCTGGTCTTTCATTAAAGAAATAAGAGGTGAAACGACAATGGCCATACCTTTCATCAGTAAAGCCGGTAATTGATAACAGATGGATTTCCCTCCTCCTGTAGGCATTAATACCAAAGTATCCTTTTGAGCTAATATATTTTGAATAATATCTTGCTGTAAAGGACGGAAACTATCGTATCCGAAGTAATTTTTTAGAGTTTGGAACATATCTGTTTATTATTTTAAAACGTAATCGGCTACAAAGGTAGTAAAATCTTTAGATTTGGTCGGGATCTCTGCCTGATAATAATAAATAAGATATACTTTTATTCGTAACTCATTTGGTTTGAAATTACTACTTGAAAGAGAAGCCGGTTATTGTAGATCTGACAAATAAACTTTTTTGCCACTTAAAAAACAAAGTGTTGTGATTATTTAAGAAATAAATTAGGCGAAAAAAGTTGCATATGAAAAAAACTTTTCCCACATTTGTCCAAAATTAGATGTTTGCATTTATATAACTAACCAAACAACGAAAAATTAAAAGAAAAATTAACTGATGAGCGACGTGGAAAAAAAATCAGAAACCCAGGAAGCGGCTCCTAAGAAAAAGCCGTATAACCTGAGAGAAAAGAAAGAGAAAAAGGCTGCTTACAGATCTCTGATTAGAGCAGAACTTGCCGATGAATTGTATGATAAGATTTTGAACATTGTAGTTGTTCAGAAAAAGTACAAAGACCCTAATTATTCAGCAAAAGACTTGGCGAAAGAATTAAAGACAAATACTCGTTATCTGTCAGCTGTAGTGAATTCCCGCTTCGGAATGAATTATTCTTGTTTGCTGAATGAATATCGTATTAAAGATGCTTTGCATCTTTTAGTTGATAAACGTTATATGGATAAGAATGTGGAAGAGATTAGTGCAATGGTAGGTTTTGCTAATCGCCAATCTTTTTATGCTGCGTTTTATAAGACTGTGGGTGACCCCTAATGGCTATCGTAAGAGAAATCAAGAAAAGAAGTAAGAGCATAATTTGTTACATTATAATTAAGAAAAAGGAAAACAATTGTTTTCCTTTTTTTGTTTCGGCTCACGAATTATGTATCTATGAAAAAAAACGTTGATTGTAGAAATGAAACAGGCTGGGTGCAATGAAGTAGACAAGAGCATGAATAAAATGGAGGAATTTAATTATACGGTTGAACAATTTGCCGACTTACAGTTACTTCGATATAAAGTGTATGGATTTGAAGAACTGAGTTTGAAACAAAAAGAGTTGATTTACTATTTATCACAAGCTGCTTTGCAAGGTCGTGATATTTTGTTTGATCAGAATGGCAAATACAATTTGCTTATTCGTAAAATGTTGGAAACCGTATATACAGAGTATCAAGGGAGATCGTACAGATGTGAATTTCGTCAATTTGGAAACTTATCTGAAACGTATATGGTTTTCTAACGGAATTCATCATCATTATGCTTCGGATAAGTTCGTACCTGGTTTCACTCCGGAATTTTTTAGAGATGCATTGAATAATGTGGATGCATTGAAGTTGCCTTTGGGTAAAGGGGAAACAGTGGAAGAACTTTGTGAAGAAGTCTTTCCGGTGATTTTTGATCCTGAAATGATGCCTAAACGTGTGAATCAGGCAGACGGGGAAGATTTGGTCCTGACTTCGGCTGCAAATTATTACGAAGGAGTAACCCAGAAAGAAGCGGAAGATTTTTATCATAATTTGAAGAATCCGGATGATATGATGCCGGTAATGTTTGGTATGAACAGCCGTTTAGTGAAAGAGGACGGAAAAGTACAAGAAAAGGTCTGGAGATCTGGAGGATTGTATGGGCAAGCTATTGATAAGATCATTTATTGGTTGGACAAGGCTCTTGGTGTGGCAGAAGATGCACAACAAAAAATAGTTATCGAAAAATTAATTCGATTTTATAAAAACGGGGACTTGAAAGATTTTGATGAATATTCTATTGCGTGGGTGAAGGATTTGGATTCACACGTGGATTTTGTTAACGGCTTTATTGAAAGTTATGGAGATCCGTTAGGACTGAAAGCTAGTTGGGAGTCCATTGTGAATTTTAAAGATCTGGAAGCAACCAAGCGCACGGAAATTATCAGCGCTAATGCCCAATGGTTTGAAGATCACTCACCTGTAGATCATCGGTTTAAAAAAAAGGAAGTGAAAGGTGTGTCGGCCAAGGTGATTACAGCCGCTATGCTGGGGGGGGATTTGTATCCTGCTACGGCGATTGGGATTAATCTCCCTAATTCCAACTGGATTCGTAGTGTGCATGGTTCTAAATCTGTAACCATCGGAAATCTGACAGATGCCTATAATAAAGCGGCTCATGGTAATGGATTTACAGATGAATTTGTTTGCGGTGCCGAAGAGAAAGAATGGATAAAGAAATATGCAGATCTTACAGGGGATTTACATACTGATTTGCATGAATGTTTGGGGCACGGTTCAGGGCAGTTGTTACCGGGAGTAGATCAGGATGCTTTGAAAGCCTATGGATCTACGATAGAAGAGGCACGTGCCGATTTATTCGGTTTGTACTATCTGCCGGATGACAAAATGATAGAGTTGGGGCTTACACCGGATGGAGATGCCTTTAAAGCAGAATATTATACTTATATGATGAATGGCCTGATGACCCAGTTAGTCCGCATCGAGTTAGGTAATATGGTAGAGGAAGCACACATGCGTAACCGCCAGCTCATTGCGCGGTGGACATTTGAGAAAGGTGCTGCAGATAAGGTGGTTGAACTGGTTAAGAAGGATGGGAAAACGTATGTGAAGATAAACGATTATCAAAAACTGCGCACTCTGTTCGGACAGTTGCTGGCTGAGATACAACGCATTAAAAGTGAAGGAGATTTTGAGGCTGCCCGTAAATTGGTCGAAAAGTATGCGGTGAAAATAGATCCGGTTTTGCACGCCGAGATATTGGCACGTTATGAAAAACTTCATCTGGCTCCTTACAAAGGTTTTGTAAATCCTGTATATGAGGCCGTGACAGATAAGGATGGAAATATTATAGATGTAAAAGTATCTTATAATGAAGGTTACGCGGAGCAGATGTTACGTTATAGCAAAGAATTTGCGAATCTTCCTTGTAGAAATGAATAAGAAAAAATATGGATGTACACGAAACAATAAAAGACATAAAGGGGCAATTCCGTTTGTTTATGAATGGGGTGGTTTCCCAAAGTATGCGTGAGAAGGGATTAGACTATAAACTGAATTTTGGCATCGAACTTCCGCGTTTGAAAGAAATAGCTGCTCGTTATGAAAAAAATCATGAAGTGGCGCAGGCTTTGTGGAAAGAAAATATCCGTGAATGCAAAATTCTGGCGGGGATGTTACAGCCGGTAGAAACATTTTATCCGGAAATAGCTGATATATGGGTAGAAGATATGCGCTATCCTGAAATAGCGGAACTGACTTGCATGAGTTTGTTCCAATATTTGCCTTATGCTTCGGAGAAGGCTTTTGAATGGATGGCCGATGAGCGTGAATATTTTCAGTTATGTGGCTTTATGCTGATGGCAAGGCTGTTGATGAAGGGGAATCAGCTGACTGAGCGTTCGGAAGCTGAATTTTGATCAGGCAATGGCCACTTTACAAAGCGAGGGAGTGTTGCCTCGCAAAGCAGCTGCTACTGCTTTGAAGAAGTTTGCCGTTCAAAGCAAGGAAAATGGCAAAAAGGTGAACCGGTTGTTGGCTCCATTAGTCAAATCAGATAAGGTAGAAATAGCTTCTTTGGCCGGAGAAATAAAATTAGAAACAGAATCTTGGCATTAAACTTTCATGTTATCATAAAAAGGCTTAACTTTGACGGCGGAACTGAAATCTGTGATGGAAGAGAATGTGAAAGATAAGGTAAAGCAGATCTTGACAGAATATCTGCAGGTTAACGGGCATCGGAAGACACCTGAACGATATGCTATACTCGATACTATCTATTCCATTAAAGGTCATTTTGACATTGATACGCTTTATAATTATATGGCAAATGAAGGGAAATTCCGGGTAAGCCGGGCTACTCTTTATAATACCATCATTCTTTTTATCGATGCAAAATTGGTTATTAAACATCAGTTCGGCAATTCTTCCCAGTACGAGCGTGCGTACAACAATGAAACCCATCATCACATGATATGTACGGAATGCGGCAAAGTGACCGAATTTCAGGATGAGAATCTGAAACAAGCCATTGCCAATACGAAGCTGAAGAAATTTCATGCCTCGCATTATTCCTTATATATCTATGGTGTATGCAGCAAGTGTACTTGGGCCAAGCGTAGGAAGAAAAAAGATAAGTAACATAAAACGAAGAAACATGAAAGTAGATGTCTTGTTAGGTTTGCAATGGGGTGATGAAGGCAAAGGAAAGGTTGTCGATGTTCTGACTCCCCGTTATGATGTAGTAGCTCGTTTCCAGGGAGGTCCGAATGCAGGCCATACACTGGAATTCGAAGGCCAGAAATATGTGCTCCGTTCCATTCCTTCCGGAATATTTCAAGGAAATAAAGTAAACATTATTGGTAATGGTGTGGTACTGGATCCGGCTTTATTCAAGGCTGAGGCTGAAGCCTTGGAAGCTAGCGGACACCCCCTGAAAGAACGTTTGCACATTTCAAAGAAAGCTCATTTGATTTTGCCTACTCACCGCATTCTGGATGCAGCCTATGAAGCTGCTAAAGGAGATGCCAAAGTGGGAACTACCGGAAAAGGTATAGGCCCAACTTATACTGATAAAGTGAGTCGTAACGGTGTACGTGTAGGTGATATCCTTCATAATTTTGAAGAAGTGTATGGAAAAGCAAAGGCACGCCACGAACAGATCTTGAAAAGTCTGAACTATGAATATGATATAATCGAGCTGGAAAAACAATGGTTGGAGGGGATCGAATACCTGAAACAGTTCCATTTGGTGGACAGTGAACATGAAATCAACAATCTTCTGAAGTCGGGTAAGAGTGTGCTTTGTGAAGGTGCGCAGGGAACGATGCTTGATGTTGATTTCGGTTCTTATCCTTTTGTCACTTCTTCAAATACCATTTGTGCCGGTGCTTGTACCGGTTTAGGTATCGGTCCTAATAAAATTGGTAATGTATACGGTATCATGAAAGCGTATTGTACCCGTGTGGGGTCAGGTCCTTTCCCTACCGAACTGTTTGACGAAACTGGTAAGAAAATCCGCGATTTAGGTCATGAATATGGTGCGGTGACAGGTCGTGAACGTCGTTGTGGCTGGATTGATCTTGTAGCTTTGAAGTATTCTATCATGGTAAACGGGGTGACCCAGTTAATTATGATGAAGAGCGATGTGTTGGATGATTTCGAAACCATCAAAGCATGTGTGGCTTATAAAGTAAATGGTGAGGAAATTGATTACTTCCCTTATGATATTAGCGAGGGCTGGAACCTGTATATGCGGAGTTGCCCGGCTGGAAGACTGATATGACCAAGATGACCAGTGAGGATGAATTCCCGGAAGAATTCAATGCGTATGTCACTTTCTTGGAAGAACAGCTGGAAACCCCGATCAAGATTGTTTCGGTAGGTCCTGATCGTGATCAGACTATTGAACGCTATACGGAAGAATAATAGAGAAGAATCTTATAAGATAAAAAAGAGATACTGTTTTCCTTTGGAGGCAGTTTCTCTTTTTTTGTATACATCCATCTGTTTCTATGTATATTTGATAAAATTGTAACATCTATAATGATACCCATGTAAGATAATATATCTTTCGTCTTTATCGTCTATATCTTTCCGGCTGCTATTCAAGATGTGTGTGGAGCATCAATTGTGCATTATTGCGTATTATTGTGCCAAATCGCGTCAAATCGCGTCATTCCGTCCGGGCTTCTTTCTATATTTGCCATAAATAAAAAAATATTGATATGGCATTACAAACAACCGGATTGGAATTTTTCTACCTGAGTGTAGATTTCTTCGAGAATGATAAAATATTGTTGGTGGAACAAGAGTTGGGCAGTCGGGCTACATTGCTTGTATTGCGCTTGTTGGCACGTATTTACCACAAAGGATATTTTTGCCGTTGGGGAAAGGATGAGTGTCTGCTTTTTACCCGCAGATTGCCCGAAGGTTGTACGGCGGATTATGTACAGCAAGTGGTGGATGCACTATTGGAACGTGGCTTTTTCAGTAAAGTCCAATACGAAAAATTTGGAATTCTTACTTCGGAAAGCATACAGGGACATTACTTTGAGGCGGCACAACGACGGAAGCGTGTAGAGGTGCGGGCTGATTACTTGTTAATAGAGATTTCAAAATACAAGAATTTGTATGTAGACGGCAGTAATGTAGGCATTTCAACGGAAAATGTGGACATGAAAACCGGAAATGTAAACATGAAGTCACAAAGTAAAGCAGAGGAAAGTAAAGCAGAGCAAAAAAAAGAAAAGGACCCCTCCTCTTTTTGTGCTCCAGAAAAGAAGAGGATTTTTGCGGAGAAAGAGACCTTTTCTTCTATTCCTGTAGATGGAAAACGCAGAAATACTTCCGGACTGGTTGAAGCTTTGCAGCAGTGGGGGATAGGAGATGATAATTTATATAAGATAGTGGGTTACTGTGATTATGGTGTGATAGGGCATCCGATATGGAAAATATTAGCTGATATGCGTATGTCAGGTGGAAGGATACATCAACCGTTAGCCTTTATTTGGTCGCGCCTGCGAGTTTGACCGATTAGGGTTTAGTAGATTGATAAATACTGTAATTGTGTAATAAAGAAAACGATTGATAGTTTTATGGTTCATATAAGTAGAAAATAAATAGAATATTAAATAGATAATAGCCTGATTTTTAGAGTGCTGATTATGCTAATGGTAGAGTATAAGTAGAAAGTGACTAAAAAAACATTCATAATATATTGTGTATCAAGTAAAAGAGGGAAATAATATAAGTATGGTGGACTTAATGAGTAGAGGAGAACGGTAAGCATAAGTTCTTTTGGAACTCATTTTATCAATAATATCGCAAAGATATAAAATTTTATTAAAAATAAAAGAATAAGTCTATTATTTTTGTCTATAATATTTTTATTCATATGTATTGTTTAGTTGTGATAATTGTTATAAATAGAATGTTTGTTTCATTTTGAGTATGAAATGATGTGAAATATATGAAAATTGTCAAGAAAATCATTCTTTTTTTGATAATCATTTTCTTCATATATCTTGTTCCACATAAAGCACTCTGTTGTTTTGTTTCCTTAACTATTTATTCTCCGTATGAAATTACTCTTTTAACAGTTGAATATCTTTGGAACGACTAAGATTTAGGCGTTTTTTATAAGAAATGATTCTTGTACTTTCCTCTTTTATAGAATTAAGTTCCAAAAGAACTTGGATAATGTTTAATTAAAAGAGAGTGAGTATGAAAGAAAAAGTGTTAATGTTACTAGCTTGTCTGTGGTTGGGTATCGGCTTCTCTATGGCTCAAGCGCCTAAAACAGTTGCAGGAGTTGTAACTTCAGCGGATGATGGTGAGCCGATAATAGGTGCGTCTGTTTTAGTGGAAGGAACTACTATGGGAGCGATTACGGATGTGGATGGCAAGTTTGCTATCAATAATGTTCCTGCAGATGCCAAAGCGCTGATTGTTTCTTATCTGGGTATGATCACTCAGCGAGTTGGAATTCAGCGTGGTACTATTACTGTAACAATGAAGTCGGACACAAAAGTGTTGGATGAAGTGGTTGTAACTGCTCAAGGATTGAACCGTAAACAAAAAGCGTTGGGTTATTCTACACAAAAGGTGGCAGGTGAGGATCTAACTATTTCACGACAGACCGATTTGGGTAATGCTATGGCCGGTAAAGTGTCGGGAGCACGTTTTATAGGTGGTGCCAGTTCTGGTTTTGATGCAGGTACTATTATTTTGCGTGGTGCAGGTTCCATTCCTTCTTCGTCCCAGTCGGATAATCCGGCCAATGAACCTATTTATGTGGTAGATGGTGCTATCACCAACAAAAACTCTATCAATATGGATGATGTGGAAAGTATAAACGTATTGAAAGGGCCCGCAGCTACTGCCCTTTATGGTTCGCGTGGTGGTGCAGGTGCTATCATCATAACTACTAAGGCGGGACAAAGCGAGAAAGGGTTGCTTGAAGTAAGTCATACACTGCAGGCCGAGACTTATTATAATCATTTCAATATGCAGAAGTTGTATGGTGGAGGTGGATATGGAGGTACGGAAAAAGGTAACAGGGCTCAGGATATTTATGATTTGTATAGTGGTGATATTCCCGGTTTGCAAGGTGCTTATGTGTACGATTATAATGAGGACACTTCTTGGGGAGCTGCATACGATCCGGCTGTGAAATATGTCACTCCGTTGTCATTAGACGAAACCAGTGGTTATTATGGAAAACCAGCCACTTGGCAACATGGATTGGATTTGAGAGATCTTTATCGGACTGGTGTAACCAATACAACCAACGTTTCGTTTTCAAAGAGTGTGAAAGATTTTAATACCCGTGTTTCTTTCACCAATAGCTATCGTACTGGTGTGCAGCCCAATTCGGACGCTATTCGCCGTTTCTTAGGGTTCAAGACTAATTTCAAACCCACACCGTGGATGAATGTGTCATTGGATTATAAATATACCTATCGTCAGGATCATAATGCTGCCGAAAGTGGATATAACGGTTCACGTACCGTTTTGCAGGAATATACCCAATGGGGACAGACCAATGTCAATTTAAAAGATTATAAGGACTATAAACGTCCGGACGGATCATGGAGGACGTGGAATATCAACAGTGTGAATAACCAAAGTGCTGCATTCCATGATAATCCGTATGCTTTGTTTCATGAATATAATCATCGCACCATTTATCAATGGAATGTATTCAGTGGTGATGTGTCTGTGGACCTTCCTTATAACTTGAAGGCAGGGGTACGCGTAAATGGTAACATACGTGGTTACAAATTGGAACGCGAACGCCCTTCAGGATCTATTAATTTCCGGTCAAATTATCGTCAGGATCAAAGCAGTTTGATTGATTTGACCGTACAAGGACGTTTAACTTGGGGACAATCATTTTTTAAAGATAAACTAACGGTAGACGCAGCTCTTTTTGCAGAAGCACGTGACTATACGTACGATAATTTATATGCATACACCAATACGAATTATGATTTGTCTTTGGACGATTACTATAATTTGGCTGCTTCATCGGGTACTATTGCTTTAGCCTATAATGAGAAAACACATTACAAAGAACGTAGTGTTTATGCCACAGCTACCATGGGATGGGATGATACTTATTTTCTTGACGCTTCTGTTCGTAACGATATGTCTTCCACATTGAGTCCTAATCATAACAGCTATTGGTATGGTGGTCTTTCCGCTTCTGTCCTTGCTCATAAATGGGTGAATGCAGAATGGCTGAACTTCTGGAAACTGCGTGCTAGTGCGGCTCAAGTAGGTACTACGCTCAATGCTTACAATATTTATCCTACTTATTCGCTGGATACCAGTTATGGTTCACATGTTACAATGTATGAACCTTCTTCTCAGAAAAATTATAATATCGAGCCGTCTATTTCCACTTCGTATGAAGTAGGTACGGAATTCCGTTTGTTCAATAATCGCTTATGGGGTGATTTCAACTATTATACCCGGGATGACAAAGATCAGATAATCTCCGTAACCTCTGCTCCGCAGTCGGGGTATTCCACTCGTAAGATGAATGCTGGTTTAATTCGTAATCGGGGTGTTGAATTGAGTTTGGGCGGGATGCCTGTTTCCACTAAGAACTGGAAATGGGAAATGAATTTCAATATAGCGAAGAATAGTAATAAACTGGTGGAACTAGCTGATGGAGTGGATTCTTACTCTATTTATTGGACTTCATTCACAACTCGTTTGTATAATTATGCTATGGTTGGTAAATCGCTTGGTGTGATAACCGGTAATACATGGGAACGTGATGACAATGGCAATATAATTTTCCATGAACTGAGTGCTTCGCAGAAGGCATTGTATGGTGGTGAATATGTACCTACTTACAATCAGAATACACTAGATGAACTGGGTAACTTCCATCCGGATTTCACTGGTGGTTTTAATACTAGTATCAGTTTTAAGAATTTCCGTCTGTCGGCTAATATTGATTTCTCTGTAGGCGGACAGATTGTATCCTATACTAATATGTGGGGTAGCAGTAGCGGTATTCTTGATAAAACAGCTGAACTTAATGACCGTGGCGTCAATGTTCGTGAACCGATAAGCAAAGGTGGTGGTATCCACATGACTGGTGTGGATCAGAATGGCAATAAGGTAGATACCTATGTCAATGCCAAATTATATTATACCACAGCTTCCCGTGTATGGGAAGAATGGGTGTATGACCGTACTTACGTGAAACTTCGTGAAGTGTCATTGTCGTATGTTTTCCCGTCACAGACTTTGAAGAAACTAAATATCGGCCTGAGTCGTGCCAGTGTGGCAATTAATGCTTCCAATCCATGGTTGATCTACTCAGCTTGTCCTAATGTGGATGTGTCTGAAATTGGTATGGGATATTTTGAGGGTGGTAATGCCGCTGCAACCCGTTCGATAGGTTTTACCGTTAATCTTGCTTTTTAAACCATAAAACGAAGAATCATTATGAAATATATTAAATTATTATTTTTATCTCTGAGTTTTGCAGCAACATTCACAGCATGTGATATGACTGACTTTGGCGATATTAACAAAGATCCCAATGAACCGTCGGAGGCTAATACTGGTATGTTGTTTACATACGCTTGTACTTATGTGAAATACTTCTCTATGAACTCAAATTATTATTACCCGTGGACGCAAATGTATCCGGGGTATATGTCCGAGAAAAATAATAATCAGTATGGTGCGTTTGGCGGACCTACTATGAGTACAAGTTCTTATTATCTTTATCCGTTGAAGAACTGCCAGAAGATTATTGACTTTAATAGTGATGAGGCTGAAAGAGGTAAACCTGCCATTGTACAGTTTGGTGATAATGCCAATCAGATTGCGGTTGCACGTACATTGATGGGATTCATCTATATGCACCTTACAGATGCTCTAGGGCCACTTCCTTATACAGAAGCGTTTCAGGCGGGTGAGGAAAATTTTACTCCGGTATTTGATTCACAGGAAACGATTTATGCTAAGTTAGATGCCGATTTGAGGGAAGCGTATAATCAGTTTAATGAAAGTGGTTCGTTGAGCACAGCCGACATCCTGTTCGATGGTGACATTCGTGCATGGAAGAAACTGAATGCTTCTACCCGTATGATGCTTGCTATAAAACTGGCAGATGTGGATCCTGCCGAAGGACGCTCGCGTTTTGCTCAAGCTTACGCCGATGGCGGTATTGAAGAAAATGCCTATAATTTGAATTATACTTTTGAGGCCAATACTGTGGGATATTTATATTATAATGGTGTAAACAATAATTATAATTTTGTTCCTAATAAGTATTATGTAGATCAGTTGAAGGAATTGAAGGACAACCGTCTGTTCTCTACTTGTTCGCTGATTCCTTTCGGCAAGACACAGGCAGAGGCGGGCGTGACGGATGAAGACCTGAAGAATTTTGATAAATACCAAGGTATGCCTTTGGGTATTGAGTCTGCAGATGTGAACACGTGGAATAAAGTCTGCTGTTTTTATAATCCTTCGCTCACACAGGTAACCTCTACTTTCCCTATTATTACTGCTTCTCGTATGCTACTTATCGAGGCTGAAGCTGCTCAGCGTGGCTGGATTCAAGCTGATCCTGCCCAACTTTATGCAGCTGGTGTGAAGGCATCATTTGAACAATGGGGAGCCGAAGGTGTTGATGAATATTTGGCACAGGAAGCAGTTGCTTATACGGGTACTGATGCTGATAAAATTAATAAAATTGCTCTTCAACGCTGGATCAGTGGCTTTATGGCTGATGGCTTTGAGGCATGGTCTGACTGGCGTCGTTTTGATATTCCGAAACTAGAAGTCGGTCCGGTTTGTACAACGATTGATCACATCCCTTATCGCCATCAATTTGATAGCGAAATTTATCAAGGTAATCTTGAAAATTATGAAGCTGCCGTGAAAGCAGATTTGAATGGTGATGATAGCCGTGAGCAACGAGTATGGTGGAATAGAAGATAAGATTTGAAGTATATAATTCTCTTTAAAGTTTCGTTTAAATATAGGGGACATTCTCAGTGATGAGAGTGTCTTCTTTTATTGAAATAAATCAAAAAATATATAGGATAAACGTTAGTTAAGACTAGGTAATTCATAAATTGCCTCGATGGATAGATATACGTATTGCTTTTTCTTATTGACTTTTGTTGTGTTCGGTTGGGTGGCATTTGAAGAATGCTATTGTTGGGATATTGAATTTTTATGAAGAAATTCTCCTGTTTTAAAGCATAAAAAAAGGCTATCTATCCCAGACAGCCAATCTTTTGTTAACCTTAAATCTAATACTATGAAAAACACACTGCAAAGATACGGACTTTGTTTATAATAGCAAGTTTTTAGTCTGTATTTCGCCGTTTTATAACATGCTTTATAAATATATCGCACCTTGTTAACAAATTAATTTAAAAATGTAAAGTTTTGTTTATTATGACCTTTCGGACTTTTGTCTTATGAATGATAGAAGAGGGCAAATGAAAATAAAAGTATGTGATAGCTGTTTTTCTATTTCTTATTTTATATCTTTGATGTCACTTTACTGATTGAAAAAATAACAGTTACTTATGAAAAACAGACAGTTTATTGTATTTGCTTTTTTATTAGCATGTCCGTTGCTGTTACACGGACAGGAAACGTTTCTTTGTGGAAAAGAATCATGTAATAAAGGTTATATCCGGCATCCATGGTATGGAAAAAAGGTTGGTTATATAGGAGACTCGATAACTGATCCCAATTGTTATGGAGATAACATAAAAAAGTATTGGGATTTTTTGAAAGAATGGTTGGATATCACTCCTTATGTGTATGGAGTGAGTGGACGTCAATGGAATGATGTACCCCGTCAGGCAGAACAATTGAAAAAGGAGCATGGAGAAGAGGTTGATGCCATCGTGGTTTTGATGGGGACAAATGATTTTAATAGCAGTGTACCTGTCGGGACTTGGTTTGCAGAGAAAGAAGAGCAGGTGATGGCTGCCCGTGGTGAAACTAAAAAACTGGAAACGCGTAAAAGGCGTGTTCCTATAATGACGAATGATACGTATAAAGGCCGTATTAATATTGGTTTGAGTCATTTGAAAAAATTGTTTCCCGATAAACAAATTATTTTGTTGACCCCATTGCATCGTTCTTTAGCGGAATTCGGCGAAAAGAACGTACAACCGGATGAAAGCTATCAGAATAAATGCGGAGAATATGTGGACGCTTATGTACAGGCCATTAAGGAAGCAGGTAATTTGTGGGGAGTTCCTGTAATAGATTTTAATTCGGTTACAGGTATGAATCCGATGATTGAAGAACAACTTATTTATTTCTATGATTCGGGGTATGATCGTTTGCATCCTAATACCAATGGTCAAGAACGTATGGCACATACATTGATGTATCAGTTACTTTCTTTGCCTGCATCATTCTGACAGTTGGACATTCATATTTTGCCTTTTTGGAAGAGTTTGTCTATTGGGGAGAACCTTCGATGTTTCGATATGAATTTGAAGAATTGAAAAAATGTTCAAGTGGCAAATTGATGTTGTTTGAACATCTTTTTATTAGTTCTTATTTACTGAAAGAGTACTTGAACTATTGATTTTGAGCAATTTTCTATATTCTTGTATCATTTTTTATGGTTTCTTTTCTTGTTTACTTTTTCCTAAATCTTTTAACTTATAAAATGTATATGAAAAACATGAAATTAAAAGTATTACTTGTTTTATGTGCTTTACTCCTGTTATCGGCTTTTATTGCTGAGAGAAAAGAGCCCATTACTATTTTTATGATTGGTGATTCTACCATGGCGAATAAAAGTCTGAAGAATGGTAATATAGAGCGTGGTTGGGGACAAATGCTTCCCGGATATTTTACGGAAGAGGTTGTGGTGGATAATCACGCTATGAATGGATGAAGTTCACTCAGTTTTATCAATGAAGGACGTTGGGATGTAGTGCTTTCTAAAATTCATAAAGGTGATTATGTATTTATTCAATTCGGGCATAATGATGAGAAATCTAGAGTCACATTACATACAGAATCCGGAAGTACCTTTGATGATAATTTAAGACGTTTTGTGAATGGAACATGTGCTAAGGGAGGAAATCCTGTACTGTTCAATTCTATAGTTCGTCGTAATTTCCCCCCCCCTAAAGGTGTGACGGAGATAAAGGGTAGTTATGAAAAAGAAGGTCCGGTATTGGTTGATACCCATGGGAAATATCTGGAATCTCCCCGTCGGGTAGCCGGAGAAATGAATGTATCTTTTATTGATTTGAATAAATTGATCCATGACTTGGTTACCGGTATGGGAGTCGAGAATTCAAGAAAATTGTTTATGTGGATTCCTTCCGGACAATATGAATTTTGTCCGGAAGGGAAAATTGACAATACTCACTTGAATATATATATGGTGGACGTCTAGTTGCCGGGTTGGTTGTGGACGCTTTGATGGAAGAAGTGCCGGCTTTGGCAAAATATGTGCGACGTTATGATTATGTGGTGGCGAAAGATGGGAGTGGGGATTTCTTTACAGTTCAGGAAGCAGTGAATGCGGCAGTTGGTGGTGGCAAGAAAACAATATCTATACTTGTCCGTCCGGGAGTATATGAAGAGTATGTTTCTATGCCGGAATCATCGCCTCGAATAGAATTGGTGAAACAGACAGGGGCTGAGATCAGGGATAACGGGTTCACACAAGATGTTTATGTGGCACCTTATAAGGGTGACAGAGTGTGTGCTATCAGTTATCATTTGATAAGAACAGGGTAGGTACATGTACCGAACAATATCCCATCGGGGGAGATAAGTCGAAATCGACTCCTGCGTCTTTAGATAAATGGGTGGAAAGCTTGGTAAACTCCGGTAGATAGGAGTTGGCAATGATACATGGAATATCGCAGGGATATGTTGCTTTTCAAAATCCTAAAATATTGTGGAAATAAGGTAAAGGCTATGGAAAATGAAATATGGGTGGGTACATTTAGAGAGGTAGTTGCCTATACAAAAGAACGAGAAAAAAATCGCTTGAATGTGCTAGAAAACGGCTATGACATAACTCCTCATTTGGATATGAATGCACAATTATTTACAGAACCACTGACTATGGTATTAAAATCTGTGGGAAACAGAGTTTAGGAGATTAGGCAAGATGGGAAAAAGCTTTTTCTAAAGAAGGATGCTGATAAGGTTCTTTTCGATTTTAATCCTTATGGATGGATGATTCAGATTCGTTTTATCTGAAGTGTTGGATATAGTTTTAAAACTAGAATAGGAAATCCGTTAGTCTTATTGTAACCATTTAAGGTGTGATAATAAGATTAACGGATTTGTTTTTTGCTCTTTTATAAAGTTACTCAGAATTAATTTCTAAATTTGTTCCCGTTAACTTTATTCCTTTTTCAAAAGAAATAAAATGGAAAACACAGAGAAACTGATTGTAGAACAACTGAAAAATGGCAACGAAGATGCTTATAAATACATCTATGATTATCATTATGTTCTTTTATGTCATATAGCAAATCAATATTTGAACGATAATTTTTTATCGGAAACTATAGTTGGAGATGTAATATTTCACCTTTGGGAAATCAGAGAAACTTTAAACATTACTATTACTATTAGAAGTTATCTGATAAAGGCCGTTCGTAATCGTTGTATAGACTATCTGAAATCTAGATCTGAAAAAAAGGAAATTTCATTTTCAGTTTTAGTACCGGAAGAGATGTCTGAAGAAAAGTATTTGCAGTCGGATAATTATCCTTTGGGAATATTATTAGAACGTGAATTGGAGCATGAAATCCGTATGGCAATAGATAAACTACCGGTTGAATGTAGATGTGTTTTTGAAAAAAGTAGATTTGAGGCGAAAAATATGAAGAAATTTCTCAGGAATTAGGTATTTCCATAAATACGGTTAAGTATCATATAAAGAATGCATTATCTTTCCTTCAGACTGAATTGAGCAAATATTTAATTGCTTTGATTTTATTTTTTTCGTGTTAAAACAGAAAAAAGTTCTTTTAGGACTACCCTGTATTTAAAATAAATCGTCTTCACTTTAGAAACAACAAAGATGAAAGCAGAAAAAGAACATATTGATGAATTAATAGTATCCTATTTAAGTAATGAGTTGGATGGAAATGCTGTGCATGAACTGAAGGAGTGGATAGCTGCGTCTGTGGAAAATGAAAAGTATTTTATGCAGCGGCAAGAAATTTGGTTTTCTGCCATAAGTGTGAAAGAGGATGTTAAATATGATAAGAGCAAAGCATTTGAACAATTTAAAAATAGAATTGCTAATCAGAGGTTGAATGATAAAAGAGAACGTGAAAATTTCTGTTTGTCTAAATTTTGGCGTTATGCAGCTGTTATTGTTGTATTGTTCTCAGTTTCTTATTTTTCTTATTGGAGGGGTGGAATAAGTATAAAAGAGGTATTTTCGGATATCATTGTGGAGGCTCCTCTTGGTTCCAGAACAAAATTGACCTTGCCGGATGGGACATTAGTGTGGTTGAATGCCGGATCGCGTATAACATATTCACAAGGATTCGGAGTAGGGAATAGAAAAATAGAATTGATAGGAGAAGGGTATTTTGAAGTTAAACGAAATGAAGAAGTTCCATTTCTTGTGAAAACGAATAGTTTGCTGGTAAAGGTATTGGGAACGAAATTTAATTTTCGGGACTATCCGGATGATGCAGAAGCCATTGTTTCTTTGTCCGAAGGAAAAGTGGCATTGAATAATTTATTGAAAAAAGAAAAAGAAGCTTTTTTGTTACCCAATGAAAGGGTGGTCTTGAATAAAAAGAATGGCAGAATGCATGTGGAGTATTCTACTGTTTCCAATGCATTACAATGGACTAATGGATATTTATTTTTTGATGAGGAATTGTTGCCGGATGTTGTGAAGGAGTTAGAACGTAGTTATAATGTGAAAATACAAATAGCTAGTGATACTTTGAATACTTTCAGGTTCTATGGAAATTTCGTTCATCGTGAGCAAAATATTCAGGAAGTTTTGGAAGCATTATCTGCGACCCGTAAGATTCATTATATTATTGAAGGACACAATATAACTTTATATTAAGTAGGGAGTGGATTAAAATTGTTTAACCTTAAAATTAAAAGTATGAATAGAATTAGAGCTGTAATACTGTGATAGGGGTACGAAAGGGATGAAAAAGAAAAGGTGGGAAGATATAGGATTTTCCCACCTTGATGAAATCTCTTTTTGGACTTACGATTGTGAGTGCGCTTTTAGAGAATGCAAAGTTAATGATTTTTCTCTTTAAAAGCTAAGTTCATTTAATTTTTTAATTAATAAATTACTAATTTATGAAAAACAAGAGAAAGGCCATATTATTGGTCGGGGCTTTGCTTTGCCTTAATTTGAATATCTTCTCACAGAATATACCATTGAAAATGAATAAAGTATCGGTGAAAAAAGCTATGACTGAGCTAAAAGAAAAAAGTGGATATTCATTTGTGTATATAGCTGGGGATTTAGATACGAAAAAGATTGTTGATATAGACGCTGAGCAACTGCAAGAAGTTATTGAGCAAATCTTGGAAGGACAAAATGTTTCTTATGAGATAAAAGATAAAAATATCATTATTCGGAAGAAGGAAGTAGAACAGTCCATGTTGAACGAGAAAAAATTACAAGATATTTCAGGGCTTGTGATGGATGTTATGGGAGAACCTATCGTAGGAGTTAATGTGATGGAAAAGGGGACTACTAATGGTACTATTACTGATATGGATGGTAAGTTTTTACTTAAAGCTCCTGCGAATGCAACTCTTATTATTAGTTTTATCGGTTATAAGACTCTTGCTGTTAATTTGGAAGGGAGCAGAATGTGAATATAACTCTGAAAGAGGATTTGGAACAATTAGATGAAGTGGTGGTGGTTGGTTATGGAACTCAAAAAAAATCTAGTTTGACAGCATCCGTGGCGACAGTGCCTGCAAAAGAACTGAGTAAACAGATGGGGCATTCTGTTGCAGCTGCTTTGCAGGGGAGGGCTCCAGGAGTAGAAATATTGCAAAAGGGGGGAGAAGCTGGGGCAGATATCAAGATACTTGTTCGGGGAGCAGGTACATTTGGTGCTACTGAACCTTTATATGTTATTGATGGTGCATTTTCTAATAATGGGCTAAATTCGTTGAATCCTTCAGATATTGAATCAATAGAAATCCTGAAGGATGGTTCGGCGGCTGCCATTTATGGCCTCGCGCTGCAAATGGGGTTGTGCTGATAACTACCGAGCATGGTCAAAAAGGTAAAGCAAAAGTTGAAATTTCTGCAAACTATTCTTTGCAGACTCCTTCTAAATATCTTGATTTTCTAGATGCAAATGAGCATCGCGAATATACTAAGCAAATTGTTGCAAATTCAACAAACCAGACTCAAGCTCCAGAAAATATTCATCCTACTAATCCTGATATTAATACTGACTGGCAAGATGCATATCTAAGAAATGCTCCTATGTATAATTTGAATGCTTCAATTTCTGGTGGTGGTGAATATTCAACTTTTAATACAAGTTTGGGGTATTTTGATCAGCAAGGTATTATGGAATTTTCTGGTTTTAGAAATATAATGCACGTGTCAATGGAACGTTTAAGAAAGGACGTTTGACTGTTAGTGAAACTCTTTCTGCTGCTTTTACAAATAAGGAGCCTCAAGTAAGGATGGTGATGGGGATTCCTACTGTTCCAATGACTGATGTAGAGGGAAGGTATGTATCTGCAGGTAAAGATTATTATGTAAATGAAGGAAAAGTTACTAATCCGTTTGCATCTTATTCCAATACTGTTCGAAGAAATAAAACAGTTAATGTTACTGGTAGTTTGAATATAGGACTGAATTTATATTATTATTGCTGTCCGGTAAAACTTTTCAAACAAAATAAATTAGGGCTGACACTTCTCACGAGGTATCAGCCCTTTTGGTTATCTTTGTTTTGCGAAAATATATAACCATGAGCAAAGATAGTCATTTTACCGGACAGCCGGTCTATAGTCAAGTGTTAAAGTTACTCGACAAAGAAGATTCTTCAAATAAGTCGCGAAACGAGGAAGCGAGGCTTAGTGAAGCGTTTTGACGGCTACCAACATCTTGTGGTAATGCTGTTCGGCATACTCAAACACTTTGATTCTCTTCGCGAACTTGAGATAGGCATGAAGGCGGAGGCTCACAAGCTCGGACACCTCGGAATGAACTATCTGGTTCGTCGCAGCTTACGCTTGCGGAGGCCAATATACGCCGTCCTCAGGAGTTCTTTGCAAGTGTTTATGCGTATCTTTTGGAGAAGTATGCCAAATTTTTAGCGGATATCCTCCCCTCAAAGTGCGATAGGGGGCAGACTCACGAGCCTAAAGACTGGGAGAAGTTGCTTTACATGATGGATTCCACCACAATAACGCTCTTTGACAACATACTCAAAGGTGTCGGGCGGCACCCGAAATCAGGCAAGAAAAAAGGCGGCATGAAAGTACATACAGTAATGAAGTATCATGTCGGCGTACCGATGGTGGTGCAGCTCACATCCGCCGCAAAACACGATCATTACCTGCTGAAGGAGGTGCATTTGCCAAAGACTCCACTTTGGCGATGGATCGTGGTTACGTCGACATCGCACAATTCCAACGTCTTACCGAAGAAGGCGTGTGCTACGTGACCAAAATGAAGAAAAACCTTAAGTACGAGGAACTTGAATCCATTACTTATGTCAACCCGCAGGGACTGGTGACGCACATAGACAAGAAAGTGCTTTTACAAGAGGGAACTCACCCATGAGAATCACGTAGGGTGGAGATATTTTACGAGACAAAGAAGCCGGTTGTGCTGTTGACCAACAACTTTGAGTTCACGTTTGAGGACATTTCTGAAATTTATCGCCTCAGATGGGCCATCGAGTCGCTATACAAACAGCTAAAACAAAATTTTCCGCTTCATTTCTTCTATGGGGACAGCGTCAACGCCATACAAATACAGACATGGGTAGTCTTGATTGCAAATCTGCTGATAACAGTTCTGTCAAGAAGCATCAAGAGGCACTGTGCATTCTCGCAGGTTGTTACCATGGTACGACTTATGCTCATGTACTACGTCGATTTTATCGCATTCATGGAAAATCCCGAAAACCTGGAATGATTTCCTTGCAAAGGAGATGCAAAAGCACCACCAGAACCAAGTCTTTTCGATTAAGGGGGCTTACTTTTGAAAAAAATAAAACCCGAAGTCCTATTTTACGGGGCTTCGAGGAGGATTTTTATGCTCTTTTGTGTTTTACCGGACAGCAATACTTTGGAATATCTGGAAATCAGCACGGAAGATTCTATCTATTCCACCAATGTGGCTACGGAACTGGAGAAAGACCTATCGTTGGAATGCCGATGCGCAAGTAAGGAAAGAACAGTTCAAGGCTAAACGGAGGATATACACCATTGCGATGATAGCTGTGGTGTTGCTGCTGGTCATTGTGATTATTTATCAACAGATACTGAAGAACAAGAAGATACAGCAATCCAACTATAAATATCTGTTGCAGAAGCTGAAACAGAACCTGATGGATATGCAGCAGGGAATATTGCTCAACATGAAGGGTGATAGCCGAATTGAAACAGAAACAAAAGCCGTGTCGAGGAAATAGAAGAGAAGGAACGGGCTATAGAGGCCATGAAGATGGAGAA
>SCPO01000309.1_pt1 | contig 22982 bp, 38 predicted proteins | sample 6106821 | NCBI WGS metagenome assembly SCPO01 (sample SAMN10720448, study PRJNA508395) | human gut metagenome | isolation source: Participant 2 stool, 0 month | host: Homo sapiens | collected 2017 | reverse complement strand
TGGGAGATAAAAGGCCGTGGTGGGCGTCTGATGCGTGCCGATGGTTACGCATTTGACGAAACTGACCATAGCCTTATCCTGCTTATCAGTGACTTTCAGGATTCTTATTCTCCAGAAAATCTGAATATGAGCATCGATGAATTGTACTGAGACTTTACTATTTCCTGGACGAATCATGCAATGGCTCCCTGAATGATTACTTCGATGATTCTGACGATGTTCTGAAAATCGGTCGTTTGATAAAAAAGCGTATAAATACAGCTGACGATGATGAGGAACGCATTCTTAAAGTCAAGTTTTTTATTCTGACTAACAAGGACCTCGGCACAAACCTTCTTGAAGCGAACCTGCTCGAAACAAACGTCCGGAAAAGTAAAGGACGTACTAAGAAAACAACCAAAACCACAAAGAAAATCAAGAAGCAGGACTTTAACGGGAAACCGCTCGAGATAAATCTCTGGCATCTGGAACGGTTTTACGAGATGGAAAGTTCAAACAGTTCCGAGCCGATTGTCATCGATATTGCCCACGATTTTCCTGATCTTAACTACACCGGCATTCCATGCATAAAAGGCAATGTTGGCGAAGGCCTTGGCTATGACGCATACATAGCGATTATCCCCGGCAAGCTTCTGGCAAGTATTTATATCGAACACGGCAGTAAGGTCCTTGAGGGGAATGTCCGTGCCTTCTGGGAACCGGTGGATCCAAAGTGTCAATAGCGGTATCCGTAAAACAATAAACACTGACCCTACCAAGTTTTTACGTACAACAATGGCATCGCGGTAACGGCCGCCGATGTTGATGTTGCTTCTGTTGATGGTGAGTTAATGATCACCAGAATTGTTGATATGCAGATAATCAACGGCGGTCAGACAACGGCAGCTCTTGCGGAAGCTGTTCTGAAAAACAAATGTAGAACTCAATGGTATCTATGTTCCAATGAAACTGACCGTAATTGAGGACAGAGAAACCGAAAACGAAGAGGGGTTCGCTTTTACGATGAAATGGTTCAGGCGATTGCAAAGTATGCCAACAGTCAGAATAAAGTAACCGCAGCAGATCTTTTCTCAAACGAGCCGTTCCATATCTGGATGGAAAGAATGTCCAAAAGCACCTGGCACCGCCCAGACTGTTTACAATTCTACCGGATGGTACTATGAACGATCCAGAAAGCGGTATCAGCAGGAACAGCTTAAATTGCGTGGCGATGATGCCAAACGCTTCCAGGCGAAGTTCCCCAAAAAGCAGATCATCAATAAGGAACAGCTGGCCATGTATTACTGCTGTTTTTTATTGCAAGCCGCACATTGTCTCCAAGGGCAAGAACTGGGCTATGAAGGAGTTCGGAGCAGCTATCAGCGAAGAATTCAAAGCCCATAACGAAAGTTTCAACGAATTCTATTTTGAACGGTGTATTTGTGCTGCCATTATCTTCAGAACAATCGAGGATTATCTGAGAGAAACAAGACGCAAAACCGACTGGCTTCTGGTATAAAACCGGTGGATATAAGCTGGAATATTGTCCCCTACACAATCGCCAAAATTCTAAGTTCCATTCCCAATGGGTACACATTGAATTGGAAAGATATCTGGGATAAGCAAAGACTGTCTCCGGCCTTCATACGTGAAATTGAAATTGTAACACGGATGACCAATGATTTTATTTGCGATAGTCATGGGGTCATTGTTACGGAATACTGTAAACGTCAGTCCACATGGGAAGAGTACAGGGATAAGGTCAAGTATGAGCTTTCCGGTGACTTCCTTGCAGAATTGATTCCGGAATCCATGTTAAAAGAAGCGGAAAAAGACGCGAAAAGGGACCAGAAGGAAACCAATGACTTGCAGACGATTATGGATATGATCGCAAAAGGCGCCGGATATTGGAATTCCGTGCTGACGAAAGGATCTTCAAGCCTTTCATACCAGGAAAAAAATGCGGTCATGCAAATAATCAATATCGCAACTACAGGCAATATCCCTTCTTCAAAGCGGAAAACTGCCTATCAGAATTATGACGGCAGTAAAGCTTGCTCTTGCTGCGGAAGAGAAACTAATTTCGGAAGGAATCTCGGTATAATGCATAAGACATACAATCTAGTGGAGCTTTCAGCGGAATCGGAAGTCAGGCCAAGGCACTGAAGAATCTTGGTATAAAAGTGAATACATTGGGAACCAGCGAATGGGATGTCCATGCAATTGCTGCATACGATGTCATTCACAATTCACCGGAAATTCCTGCTGAAGTAGAAAGTATGAGTAAGGAACAACTCCTTGGCATTCTTGGTAATTATACTTTCAGCAACTCCGGAAAGGAACCACTGGATTACAACTCATTCAAGACATACTCCGCTGAAGCGTTACGCCGCATATACATCAGTATTCTCCGGAACAAAAATTTTGTAGATATCAGCTGCCTCGATGGTAAATTGCTTCCGGATGATATTGATATACTGACCTATTCGTTTCCGTGTCAGGACCTTTCCAATGTTGGTGCTTTCCACGGTTACAATAAGGGAATTGACAAAGGCTCCGGAAGTCGTTCAAGTCTGCTATGGCAGGTTGGCAGAATCCTCACAGAAATGAGAGCTGCCGGAAAGCATCTTCCGCGGTTTCTCCTGATGGAAAATGTTCCCACCCTGCTTTCAAAAAGACATTTCAAAAATTTCTCGACCTGGATTTCTGATCTTGAAGATCTGGGCTATATCAGTCAGTATTACCAGCTGAATGCCAGTTCTTTCGGACTGCCCCAAAACCGGCCTCGCCTTCTGATGATAAGCGTTTATGTCGGGGACTGCATCGATGACTGGCGGTTAGTCAATGAGTATTTTGCGGCAAAGAAAGCTCCTGAAGATATTATCAAGGATTTCCGGGAATCAGAATACTTTGTACAATATTCCGTCCAGGAGCTGTTGAGAATCAATTATCAAAATCAGAAAATCTTTGCAGAAGCGGTTGAATGTACGCCAAACGATACCGAATCCAGAAGAAAAATCTGGCAGGATAATCCGCAGATCATTTTATCGGACGGATCTTTCAATCCGGCAATTGACGCTGTACGGACCATTACTACCAAACAAGACCGGAACCCGAACTCCGGTAATCTGTACTTTGACAGCGGCATAGACGGCCGTAGCAAATTCAGATATCTGACGCCCCGGGGCTTGCTCGGCTTTTATGGGATTTACAGATGAAGACTATAGAAAACTCAAATACAACAATATCGAATTCCATAAAGGCGATGCACTTTTGCCAGAGACAAAATAATCAGATTGGCGGGTAACAGTATTCCGGTGAAATTGCTGGAAGGTGTCTTCTATCAGATCCTCCAGATCGATGATATGCTCTGTAGTCATCCGAACCGCAACAAATCGGTTACGGTTCTTTTTTCTCCTGAATCCAGCTATTCTGAAATAATCCGCTATATATATTCAAAGGGGAATCAGCCGCATTACCAATGAAGAGCATCCGAAAAAATGCTACCGTAGTTTATCCAAAATACAAGACAGCAATCTATGTCGTCGGTTGCGAATATCAAGGAGATTCGATTGAGGGCTTGTGTGAACAACGGTACTGGCAGAGACACTCTGACCAGATGTTCACAAGGGCGAAGCAATGCTGTAATGAGGCATTGAATATGGGGTGGAATGCGATTTTCGTCAAAAATAGCGAATTGAGCGAAATCAGACAAGATCAAACTCTCCCCTGGATAGTCGATTGCCTCAAAGAATCCGAAAAAAACGAGATGCAGGGCGGATTGATATACTGTGGCTGATATTAAAACAAAGGAATCCCGTAGTTACAATATGTCCAGAATAGCGGGAAAAGATACGAAGCCTGAAGAACTGGTTCGCAAGTATCTGTTTTCAAAGGGATTCCGATACCGAAAAAATGTAAGGAAACTTCCGGGGACTCCTGACTTGGTACTTCCGAAGTATCGGACGGTAATCTTTGTAAATGGCTGTTTCTGGCATGGACATGAAGGGTGCAAATACTTTGTCTGGCCCAAAAGCAACACTGAGTTCTGGAGGCAAAAGATTGAAACGAATATTTCCAGAGATCAGCGGAAGGAAGCTCAGCTAAGGGATATGGGATGGAATGTTATTATTGTCTGGGAATGTGAGTTGCGTTCACCCAAGCGGCAAGAAACTTTAGAAAGGTTAGAAAAGGAACTGTATCAATTGCTGAAAAAGGAGTAACTATGGAATACAGGAAAGTAATGGACATTATTGCCTACTACCTTTCAGAATTTGATAAACGGGCTTTTGATGAGTTCGGTTTTGAAACACAGACCAAAGGGTTTGATGAAATAGCCGCGCTCTTTGGGAAGAAGGGAAGCTATCTGCGCCGTCTTCGGGATGAATATGATGTTACAACCAGTAGCTTCCGTAGAGGGCAGTGCAACAGGCCTCCGAGATCCCGAATTATTCAGACGACTGACTATCTCAGGCAATTTTCATTTGAAGAACTCACTGAAATTGTAAGAGCTTTTCTGGAAAATGCTCGTTTGATAATGATAATTCTGAAGAATTCCAGCAAGAGTTCATATCGGATGCGTTGGACGAGAGTGATTTAGAAAAATTCTGAATTACAGAGATACAAGTGCATCGATCGAACTACGAACAAGCGACCGACGGTTCGCGTTTACAACACTGACATCATCAGACAACTAAAGCGGCTTTATGGTGGCTGCTGCCAGTTGTGTGGGGAGAACGCTTTTCGTGAATTTAATGCAGATATTTCCGAAGCGCATCATATTGCTTATTTTTCGGATTCACAAAATAACGATTCTTCAAATATAATCATTCTTTGCCCCAACCATCATCGGCTGATACATAAATTAAATCCGAAGTTTGATTATAACAGAGGCTGCTTTGTATTCTCAGAAAATTCCGAACTAAGAATTGAGCTTGATTTTCACCTGATGAAATGACATCGGAATAAAAATGGCATCCGCTGAACGATCTTTAATATTGAGAACTGGTCTTTTGATTGAGCTTACAAAACCTCTTGGGGGGTTTGTCAATTAAGTCACGCCCTATTATACCCTTGATTTCGAGGGTATAATGGGGTATAATTCTGCATAGAATAGTATCTCACAGGAGGTGTGCTATGGAATTATCCGATATGCAGGCACGGGTGACAGAATTGGAGCAGCAGATTTCTGCTTTGCCCGCTGGCTCTGTTACGAAGAAAACCGTCAGAGGCAAGGACTATTTCACCATCGTTGGACGCAGAACAAGAAGCGGCGGGAGAAGTATATTCCTGCTGACGAATTGAGAATTTCCGTGCTCAGATCGAGCGTCGGAAGGCGCTGGAAGAGGAGCTGAAGCGCGCCAGCTGCCCAAGGCGAAATCTGCGAACCTTTCCGCGTTTACCACCAATGTCCGCACCGGTGAGGCGCTGCGTTCCTTTGCGGCGTCTGTTCGCGGCTATCGCAGGCGCGAGTGCTTCCGGCAGCTGCACGACTTTGTCTACGGCGAGCCGCAGGACAAGGTGTTCATTCTCTACGGCCTGCGCCGGACGGGTAAAACCACCATGATCCGGCAGATTTTTGCAGAGATGAGCGACACGGAACTTGCCAAGGCAGCGTTCATTCAGATCACCGCAAAAGACACGCTGGCAGACGTGAACCGTGACCTCAAGGCATTGGAAGCGCAGGGCTTTCACTATGTGTTCCTCGATGAGGTGACGCTGATGGAGGATTTCATCGAGGGCGCGGCACTGTTTTCTGACGTGTTTGCGGCCTGCGGCATGAAAATCGTGCTCTCTGGCACGGACTCGCTGGGCTTCCTTTTACAGAGGACGAGCAGCTTTACGACCGCTGCATCCTGCTGCACACCACATTCATCCCTTACCGCGAGTTTGAATCCGTCCTCGGCGTTCACGGCATCGATGAGTATATCCGCTACGGCGGCACCATGAGCCTCGGCGGCGTCCACTACAACGAGACCTCCACCTTTGCCAGCAAGGAAAGCACCGACGAATATGTGGACACCGCCATCGCCCGCAACATCCAGCACTCCCTGCGCTGCTATCAGTATGAGGGGCACTTCCGCCATCTGCGGGATTTGTACGACAAGAATGAGCTGACCAGCGCCATCAACCGGGTGGTGGAGGACATCAACCACCGCTTCACGCTGGAGGTGCTGTCGCAGGATTGGAAGTCCCACGACCTTGGCATTTCCGCTAGCAATCTGCGCCGGGATCGAAAAACCGACGGACATCCTCGATCGCATCGACCTTGCACTTGTCACCGACACCCTGCGGAAGCTGCTGGAGATCCGCAACAGGGCAGAGCAGACCGTAGCGCTGGACGATGTTCATGCGGCGGAGATCAAGGAGTATCTGGACTTGCTGGACTTAACGCGGGAGATCGATGTGCTGCACCTGCCGGATGTCAGCACGAAGTCCGGACGCACGGTGATCGCGCAGCCGGGACTCCGCTATGCGCAGGCGGCCGCGCTGATCCGCAGTCTGCTGCTGGATGAGACGTTCAGCGCGCTATCTCTGGCAGAGCGCACCGCCGTACAGCAGCGCATCCTGACCGAGATCAAGGGGCGGATGTTGGAGGACATCGTCCTGCTGGAAACCAAGCTGGCAAACCCCAAGAAGCAGGTATTTGTCCTGCACCCGTGGGCGAATTTGACATGGTGGTGTTTGACCCGGAGGCAGGCTCCTGCCGCATTTCGAGATCAAGCACAGCGAGGAAGCTGTCCCGCAGCAGTATCGCCATTTGATCGACGAGCAAAAATGCGCCCAGACCGAGCACCGCTACGGCCCGATCACCGGAAAGTTTGTCCTCTATCGCGGGGAAAGCCAAGTGGTTGAGGGCATTCAGTATCAGAATGTGGAAGAATATCTGAGAAGTCTTGCATGATAACAGTTCAAAACCGCCGCCCGGTTTTTCAACCGGCGGCTGCCTTTTTATGATGCAGCTTGTTTATCATATGCTATAAACAAGTTTGCCGGAATTGACTTGACGTATGACAAGTAGTGAAGCGCAAAAATCGTGCGGCGAGACTGCAAGAATGCAGTCGATGATGAAAACAATAATGTTCTAAATAGCGTGCATCGCTCATTCCATCAATCATTTTCTCGACGCACATGAGTGATGCGCTCCAAACGGGCACGTTCAGCGCGCAAAAACCTCTGCCTATCCGCAGAAATTTTCAGATTCTTCCCTTGGGTACCTTTTCAAATTGATTCCAATCCGCTATAATATATCTACCAACCTAACGAATAATGCGAGGTGCTGCCATGAAAACGAAAGATACGCCGAAGCAATATGTCATCTACTCCCGCAAGTCCAAATTCACCGGCAAGGGCGAGAGCATTGAGAACCAGATCGAGCTGTGCCGCCAGTACATCGCCATGCACTTTGGCTAGGAAGCGGCGGAAAACGTGCTGGTCTACGAGGACGAGGGCTTTTCCGGCGGCAATCTGGAGCGCCCGCAGTTCAAGAAAATGATGAAGGACTCCAAGAAGATCGCCTTTGCCGCCATCGTGGTTTACCGCCTCGACCGCATCAGCCGCAACATCGGCGACTTTGCCAAGCTCATTGAGGACTTGGGCGACCGGCACATTGACTTCATCTCCATCCGTGAGCAGTTCGATACGTCCTCCCCATGGGCCGCGCCATGATGTACATTGCGTCCGTGTTCTCCCAGCTGGAGCGGGAGACCATCGCCGAGCGCATCCGGGACAATATGCACGAGCTGTCCAAGACCGGGCGCTGGCTGGGTGGCACAACACCCACGGGCTACGCCTCGGAAAGCCTGTCCAGCGTGACGGTGGACGGCAAGGTGAAGAAGGCCTGCAAGCTCAAACCCATTCCGGAGGAAATCCAGCTGGTCAAGACGATCTTCGAGGTGTTCATGGAAACCGGCTCTCTCAGCAAGACCGACCAGTATCTTTTGGAACATCGCTGCGTCACGAAACGCGGCAAGCAGTTCACCCGCTTTGCCATCCGGGGCATTCTCACGAACCCAGTCTACATGATTGCCGACGAGACGGCGTATCAGTATCTGAAAGAAAACAATGTTGACCTGTTTGCCGAGCGTTCGGAATTTGACGGCGAGCACGGCATCATGGCCTATAACCGCACCCTCCAGCGCCTTGGCAAGGCGAACCAGATCCGCCCCATGGGGGAATGGATCGTGGCGGTGGGCAAGCATCCCGGCATCATCGCAGGCAGCGATTGGGTGCGGGTGCAGGCCATGCTGGACGTGAACAAATCCAAGAGCTACCGCAGACCGCGCAGCAACGTTGCACTGCTATCCGGCCTGCTGCGGTGCGGCGAATGCGGCGATTATATGCGTCCGAAGCTGACCAACCGCCGCACGGCGGACGGCGAGCAGCTCTACACCTATATGTGCTCCACCAAGGAGCGCAGCCACGGCACGGTCTGCTCTATGAAAAACTGCAACGGCAACACGCTGGACGCTAAAATCATCGAGGAGATCCGCAAGCTCTCCGCCGACAAGGAGACTGACCCGGCTGCTGGCGCAGACCAAGAAGTTTATCAGCGGCAGCAAGGAGGGCTACGACGCAGAGCTGGCGCTGCTCCGGGAAAACACACCGAAACGGAAGACCGCATCAAGCGGTTGGTGGAGTCCCTGTCCGTTGCCAGCGACACCTCTGCGAAGTACGTCATGGAGCAGATCGACGAACTGCATCGGGAGAGCGAGACTCAGCAGGCAAGACTTTCCGAGTTGGAAGCCCTCACCGAGCAGAGCCGGATGCTCCATCAGGAGTTCGCCTTCCATCAGGAGATGATCGAATCCTTCGCCAGCGCGGTGGATTCTGCCACGCTGGAGGAAAAACGCCGCCTGCTGCGCACCATCGTCAAAAAGGTGGTCTGGGACGGCAAAAATGCCTATGTTTACATCTTTGCGGAGGATGGAGAGGCGGATTTGCCGCCCATTGACCAACCTATGTATCCCTTGGGAGAGGATAGCGAATGAGATTCTGATGACCTTCCGTGCTGGTAAAAAATATGCAAAGGATATCTCGTTATATGACCCGATCGGGTAGATAAAGACGGAGAAACCGTCAGCCGGATGGATGTGCTGGAAGCAGAAGGAAAAGAAGTTCTGGAAACCATTATTTTAAAGCAGGAAATTGAACAGCTTTACCGCGCCTATGAAGCGTGTTTAAAAGAAACAGAGAAAATCGTCTTACGCAGCCGGTACGGGCTGTTTGGCGGAAAGGAACAGACGCAGCGGGAGATTGCCGCCAGACTTGGGATTTCGCGTTCTTATGTGAGCCGGATCGAGAAGCGGGCGCTGGAAAAAATGCGGCGGGATTTGCGGAACACAAATAAAGAACAGAAAGCGGCTGGCAGATGTTAGGATGGACATCTGTCAGCCGTTTTGTCATGTAATAGGAAATTCTGGAATTCCCTATTACACAAAAGGCACTAACGTGCCAATGATGCGCACTCGCGCGAAGCAGAAACATGACGCAAGCGACCGCGCTGGCGCGAGAATGCCAAGCCAAGCTTTTCATCTCTTAGTCCTCAGAGTCCCGATATCCGTTCGGGTTCATCGACTGCCATTTCCAGGAGTCAGCGCACATCTCCTCAATGCCGTACTGAGCTTCCCAGCCGAGTTCATTTTTCGCTTTGGTAGCATCGGAGTAGCAGGTTGCGATATCGCCGGCGCGGCGTGGCTTGATTTCATAAGGAATTGTTTTGCCGCAGGCTTTTTCGTAAGCCTTGACAACATCGAGTACGCTGTAGCCTTTGCCGGTGCCGAGGTTGTAGATATACGTCTGGCTTATCGTTAAATTTCTGAAGTGCTTTTACATGACCGACTGCAAGGTCAACTACGTGGATGTAATCGCGCACACCGGTTCCGTCCGGAGTCGGGTAATCATTTCCGAAGACACCGACACATTTCAGCTTGCCGACAGCAACCTGTGCGACATACGGAAGCAGGTTGTTCGGGATGCCCTTCGGATCCTCTCCGATAAGGCCGCTCTTGTGTGCACCGATTGGGTTGAAGTAGCGGAGCAGAACGACATTCCATTCCGGATCTGCCACGTGCAGGTCAGTTAAAATCTGCTCAAGCATTCCCTTTGTCTGACCGTAAGGATTTGTGATTTTGCCTTTCGGGCATTCTTCGGTGATCGGGACGAATGCCGGATCTCCGTATACGGTAGCGGAGGAGCTGAAAATGATTTTCTTGACGCCATGATTGCGCATTACGTCGCAGAGAATCAGGGTTCCGGTCATGTTGTTGTGATAATATTCCAGTGGCTTCGCAACAGATTCTCCGACTGCCTTTAAGCCTGCAAAATGAATGACCGAATCGATGGATTCTTTCTCAAAAATCTCATTGACTGCCTCACGATCCAGCATATCTGCCTTGTAAAAGTTACATGCTTGCCGGTGATTTTCTCCACGCGGCGCAGCGCTTCCTCACTGGCATTGTAAAGGTTGTCCATGACAACGACCTCATATCCGGCGTTTAAAAGTTCGATGCAGGTATGACTGCCGATGTAACCGGCGCCTCCAGTAACTAAAATAGCCATTGTAAACTCCTCCTTCATCCTACCTATAAGAATAATTTATTCTAAACCTTCAATCTTTCTTTATTATAAACGCGGCTTGCGAGGAAAACAATCGGAAATATTGTCATGTGTTATCGAAATTATATTTTAAGAGAAAATTTAAAGGCGGAGATTGGCAAGGTTCGGATACAGTTCTGGCTGCAGATTTTGCTGATTTGGAATGCAAAGCATCGGCAAAATCCCGTTACTGGGCATGCGTGAACAGTAACACATATGGGAATAATGACAGAATGTATGTTCGAAAAAGCTTGCATTTAAAAAGGGAGTATGGTATGATAAATCCAGAACTAATGTTCGGTAGGACGGGAGGAGGAAGAACCTCATGCTGATACAGGAAAATCTTTCAATCGAAGAAAAGTTAAGAATTTTATCGGATGCGGCGAAGCGTATGACGCCGCCTGCACATCCAGCGGCGTGGGTAGAAAGGGAAAGGAAGGCTTTCTTGAAACAGCCGGGTGGACGGCATCTGCCACAGTTTTGCCTCGGATGGGCGCTGTATCTCCCTGCTGAAAATTTTATTTACGAACCAGTGCATCTATGACTGTCATTACTGTGTCAACCGTCGGAGCAATGACACGGTCCTACCTCCTTTACGCCGGAGGAGGTCTGCCGTCTGACGATGGAATTTTACCGGCGCAACTATATAGAAGGATTGTTTTTAAGTTCCGGTGTGCTGGAGACACCGGATCACACGATGGAACTGCTGTATCAGACCTTGTACCGCCTTCGGCGGGTCCATCGATTTAACGGTTACATCCATGTGAAAGCAATTCCGGGGGCAGATCCGGAGCTGATTGAGAGAGTGGGCTTTCTGGCGGACCGGATGAGTGTGAATCTGGAGCTTCCGACGGCTGATGGTCTGGCGCGCCTGGCACCGGGAAAGACGCGGGACAAGATACTGCGCCCGATGCGCCAGATCCAGACTGGGATCGCGAGACAGCTGGAGCAGGAAGGGCGTCTGGAGAGCAGAGGGGCATGGCTTCCGCAGAAAGAGCGCGGAGAAATTCAGATTCCGGGAGACGGGAGATATGGAATTGGTGGTAAAGCGATAGGAAAAGGGGAAAGGGAATGTCTGCAGGCTGACAAGGGAATTCTGAGTCTGAATCAGACAGAGACAAAGATGGATGGGGGCGGAATGGAGACAAGGTAAAAGGATTTATGAGGTCGAAAGAGCCGGGGAACGGATGAAAGGGTTGGAAGGACACATACACCGGAGATCCCCGATCGATCGATTTCGGACTGGGAAATATCTCAAACAGCAAGAATTATTTCGTCCCCGGCGGTCAGAGCACGCAGCTCATTGTCGGGGCGACTCCGGAGAGTGATTATCAGATGGTTGCAGTCGCGGAAGCGCTGTATCGGAATTTTGATTAAAGAGGGTCTTTTATTCGGCGTTTATCAAGGTGAATGAGGACAGCCTGCTTCCGGATCTTCCGGACGGACCGCCGCTTCTGCGAGAACACCGTCTGTACCAGGCGGACTGGCTGATGCGCTACTATGGCTTCCGGGCGTCGGAACTTCTGAGTGAAAAACACCCTAATTTTAATGTGTTTCTGGATCCGAAGTGCGACTGGGCGCTGCAGAACCTGGGAGAGTTCCCGGTGGAGGTAAACCGGGCACCGTATGAGATGCTTCTGCGGGTTCCGGGCATCGGGGTAAAGTCTGCGATGCGGATTGTCGCTGCGAGAAAGCAGACGGCGCTTCGGTTTGAAGATTTGAAAAAGATGGGAGTTGTGTTGAAGCGGGCGGTATACTTCATTACCTGTTCAGGGCGGATGATGTACCCGGTGCAGATCCATGAGGATGATCGCGGCACAGCTAGTCAGTGAAGAAAGCGGAAGCAGTGGCAGCTGTCACAGAGCGGGCTGTACCGCCAGATGTCGTTGTTTGATGATTTTCATATGGCGCAGGTATGAAACGAACGGAGGAGAGAAAAATGGTTGTATTTGTATGCGAAGACAGTCCGGAAGGCATATTCACAGGAGTATATGATGCCTGGAGCAGCCGCTTGGGGCATGAGAACGTGCGGCTGGAAGTACAGGGCGAATATAATTACAGCCTGTTTTCGGAGTACCGGGAGGTGGCGGTGGATCAGCTCAAGGCGCAGAAAGTCGTGCGCTCGGTGCGCAGATCCCTGTCAGAACTGGCGTACAGCTGGATTTACCGCACGGCACTGAGTGAACGGGATGATCGGGCAGAGGCGGTCTACCGGTTTCTGGTCTGTGGATTTGGCGCAGGGGCAGCAGGGAGACGTATCACGGACAATTTACAGATACCGGCGGTGCAGACAGTCTTTCAGATCAACCGCTCGGTTGCCAATGAAGCGCATTTGCAGATAGAATTTATGCGGTTTGCGGAATATTCCGATCAGGTACTGTTTTCTGAGATTGGTCCGAAACCGGGTGACGGCATTGCTGATGCCGTATTTTACGGATCGCCTGCCATCGGAACCATTTATTATCTATGATAAAATCATCAGAAGCGGGAGTCTGGACAGGAAAGGGGCGGTGGTATATGATGCGCGGGGCTGAGACAGAACCCCTGCAGGCGCTTTCCGGGAAAACCGATCAGAGCGAATATGCGGCGCGAGTGCATTTTCATCAGATAGGAATTAAGGAGCGGGAAAATCCAGCCTGCCAGCGAACGCGCCTGCCGCTTCGCTACCGGAAATATATGACGGAATTTCAGTCCGGTTCCAACCGTTCAAATTTGGCTAAATTGTGAACAAATCGTAAACACAAAATCGGGAAAATTGTTCATAAAGAAACGAAAAAGAATAAAATAAGCTGGAAACTGGGAAAAGCAGCATTGAAACGAGAAAACTGCCGCATATATATTAAGATTTAAAGACTTAAAAAAACAATGTAAAACCAACAGAAACAAGGATTTTTCTTACGAAAGCTTTCGGTTTTTGTAAGAAATATGGGATTTATTTAGTGAATGTTAATTATCTGTTCATATTTTGGACATAATTTGTTTTTATTATAAGTCCTGTACCGATGAGGTACAAGAAAACATAAATCGTATGTTTTAAAGAGGAGAGAATAATTATGAGAAAGAATCTTACAAAACAGCAGCAATCTTAGTTATGAGTGCAATGGTAGCAGCATCTGCTCTGACCGCTTGCGGCAGCAAAGCAGAGGAGACAACTGCAGCAGCAGAGGAGACTGTAGCAGCAGAAGAGACTGAAGCAGTTGAGAAGACTGAGGCTGAAACAGAAGAGACTGAGGAAGTTTCCGAGGAAGAGACCGAAGAGGCATCTGAGGAAGAGACTGAGGCAGCTGAGGAGACTGAGGCTGAAACAGAAGAGACTGAGGCAGTTGAGGAGACACAGGCTCAGTAATCAATCTTTGATTGCAGAAGTTTGTTTCTATTCGGATATAACCAAAAAGGTTGTTAAGAAAATCGTAAGAGGGCAGTCGGTTGACAATCGACTGCCCTTTTGTATACTATAACTGTATTAAATGAACTAATACACTTATGATTTTTGATACAGGGCAGAATGGAGGAAAGGAGAATGTGAGCATGATTCTGATTGATTATAAAGATCGACGACCTCTCTATGAGCAGATTGTTGAGAAGCTGTCGGATCTGATGGTCCGGGGGATTTTGAGCAGGACAGTCAGCTTCCATCCGTGCGGAGTCTGCAACGGAGCTGTCGATGAATCCGAATACGATCCAGCGGGCGTACGCAGAGCTGGAACGCCAGGGATATATTTATTCGGTTAAGGGCAGGGGCAGTTTTGTGGCGGATAACCGGCAGATCCGGGAGAGGAAGCGGCAGGAGATCTGGGATCAGCTGGAACTCTGATCCGGGATGCAAAGGAACCGGCATCACGATGCTGGAGTTCCAGGAGCAGGTCATCCAGAGCTATGGAAGTGAGGAAGGAGGAAACAGGAATGATAAAGGCTGAGAATCTGACGAAGCGTTTTTATGATACAGTGGCAGTCGATCATATCCATGCGGAGATTCACAATGGAAGTGTCTTTGGTCTGATTGGAACCAACGGCGCCGGAAAGTACTTTTGCGGATGGCAGCCGGTATTTTAAAGCCGGACGAAGGAAGCGTTACGGTTGATGATGAGACGGTATTTGAGAATACAAAGGTAAAGGCACGGTGCTTTTATATCCCGGATGAGCCGTATTTCTTAAGCAATGGAACGGCGGAAGATATGAAGGTGTTTTATCAGGGAATTTATCCGAAGTTTGATGCAGCCCGGTTTGATAAACTGCTAAATAATTTTGAACTGGAAAGCCGGCGGAAGGTGCAGACCTTTTCGAAGGGTATGAAAAAACAGCTCGCTGTGCTGCTGGGCATTTGTGCGGGAACCGATTATCTGTTCTGCGACGAGACCTTTGACGGACTGGATCCGGTCATGCGGCAGACGGTCAAGAGTCTTTTTGCTAATGATATCGAGGAGCGGAACCTCACGCCGGTCATCGCCTCCCATAATCTGCGGGAGCTGGAAGATATCTGCGACCATGTAGGCCTGCTTCATAAGGGAGGAATCCTCCTTTCAAAGGATCTGGATGATATGAAGCTGAATATTCACAAGATTCAGTGTGTGCTTCCGGCGGGAGTGGGGAGCAGCGATTTGCAGGGAATCGATATTATAAAGACGGAACAGAGGGGAAGTCTCCTGACGCTTACCGTGCGCGGAAAACGGGAAGAGATTCAGACAATTTTACAGGCGTATCATCCGGTGTTTTTGAAATGATACCGCTTTCCCTGGAAGAAATTTTTATCAGTGAAACGGAGGTGGCTGGTTATGACATCAAAAGGCTTGTTTTTTAAATATATGAGAGAAAATACGAAGCAGCGTCTCTGGAGCGTGGCGCTTACCGCACTTTTGTGCTTTTTCTGTTTCCGGTCCTGACAGCGCTGGAAATCAGCATACTGCTGCGTCCGGATAACTTGTCTAAAGATCTGAGCGTCGAAGCGGCGTTAGCAGAAGCAAAATTAAAGCTGATCAATGAGATGCTGAATATGTATTCGATCCAGAATGCAATGCTGGTATTTATCCTGATTGTGGCGGCAGTGGTGCTGGCAGCGTCCGGTTTTCGTATCTCCATTCGAAAAGAAAACGGATTTTTCACAGCCTTCCGATCAGCCGTGAAATGCTTTATACTGTGACCTGCCTGGACGGTATCCTGTATCTGGCAGTCCCGTATCTGGTATTTCTGCTGGCGGCAGGAGTGATGCTGCAGGTAAAGGGCGCACCATTTTCATGGGGAACCCTGCTGATTGGGTATGTACAGCATATGTGCTTTTACACTGGTGTACATGACGGTTGTGCTGGCAGTGATTCTGACAGGCAATCTGATCGTGGGTTTACTGGGAACTGGCGTGCTTTTAGCTGGGGACCGTGTGGCTGCAGTGGTATCGACGTATTTTTCCGAATACTTCATGACGTTTTATGACAATGGCAATTTCCTGCTGCGCTGGTGCGAGCGGACCTCACCGGTTTTCTGGTACGGCACGGCAACTGGTTCGGATCATCCCACCCGGATGGCAGTCATTGCATTGGCAGTAGCAGCCCTGCTCTTTGGCCTGGGAATGTTCCTGTACCGGAAACGCCCGTCTGAGGCGGCGGGAAGAGCGATGGCATTTAAGGTAAGTGAGCCGGTGATCCGTTTCCTTCTGGTTGTGCCGATCACGCTGTTTTCCGGAATGATTTTCCGGTCAATCCTGAATGATGATATCTGGACCGTGTTTGGCTTACTCTGCGGGCTGCTCATCACCAGCTGCCTGATCGAAATTATCTATCATTTCGATTTTAAGAGCTTGTTTGCACATAAGAGACAGCTTGTCATCAGTGCGGTGGCAGTGGCAGCCATTTTCTTAGGGTTCCGCCTGGATGTGGCAGGATATGACAGCTATCTGCCGGATGCTGACAAGGTTGCATACGCGGTATTTACTGTGATGCGCTGGACAACAATGCGGCAGGGGCTTACCATGCGACTCCGAGAATGTATAGGGATGGCTACAGTGTTGGAATGGAATGGGCGTCCCAGGGAGATGTGGCAGATAAAATGCAGATCTCGGATGAGGATGGAATCCGTGTCCTGCGGGAAATTGGCGCGCAGGGCATCGAGACAGCTTCCAGACAGAGGAGGCATTTGAACGGCGGACAGGATTGGATGAGGAGACGGATCTGATTCACGCTATGATTCGATCGTGCTGTCCTGGCATCTGAACAATGGAAAAACCGTTTACCGTAATTACCGCACGATCAATGTAACGGAGCTGCGGGAACAGCTAGATTCCATTTATGAAAATCAGAGCTATAAACTGGGAATGTACCCGGTGCTGTCCCTACAGGCAGACGATATCGCAGGCGTCAATTACAAAGAGGAAGAGGACTGCAGCCATGTGAAGCTTCTGGATGAGCAGACGAAGGCGGCACTTCTTGCTGCATACCAGAAAGAGCTGATGGCTCGACGCCGGATATGCGCCGGGAGGAGATGCCGATCGCGGAGATTCAGTTTAAGACAAATGAGATGCAGGCGATGATTGATGTGATTCGTAAAATGGTGGCTATTATGACACATTTAACCAGTTTGATTATTATCCGATTTATCCGTCCTTCCAGGAGACGATCGCGATTCTGGAACAGTGTGGTACCGAGGTCGGCAGCAAGGTGACACCGGAAAACACAGAAAAAATCGTGCTTCAGTATCGGGCGGCAAGATTCCAGAGGATCAGCTGGCACCGGCAGATACAGAGCTTGGAAAACGCCAGCGGGAGTATCTTCAGAATAACAGCAGACGCGAGGTGACGATTACAGATCCGGAACAGATTGCAGAAATTCTTGCAAACTCCGCTTCGATGATATGGTGCAGATCAATCAAATGGCGGAGGCATATCAGGATCAATATTGCAGTATATGTGTCCGGTACAGAGGACACAGGGGCAGTTTCAGAGGATGATTTGAGGAATTCGGTAAATTCAATGGAGGAAAATGAGATAGGTCAACATATACGGTGGATGCCGGTCAGAATGCCCTGTATGATGGGGAATATGCGGCGGACTATGAAATGGATGAATCGGGTCAGTATGGCATCTACCAGCGCTCGTTCCGCTATGGCAAGGTTCCGGAGTTTGTGAAGTCGACCTTCGGCCTGACACCGGAATTGATGCGGCTGAACCGGGTGTTTGCGTACTAAAAAAGCTGCCTGGAGTTGATTCGGGGATGCAAAAGATTGACTTTCTCCCCCGTAGGGGCTAAAATAAAGGGAAACGTAGCGGTTCAGCCGGTTTATGTATTTGATGCAAAAACCGGCTGAATCGTTATGAGAAAAATATCAGACGCTTTGGTTTTGCATGAACCTGCCTTTGGATTTAGAACAGCGATGCGCTGTCACATCAGGCAGAACAAAATTTGAGGCGTATCCCGCAGAGGAGGAAGAAATATGGCATTTTCGATGAGCTGGAAAGGTGATCAGCGATAAGAGCAAAAGCTGCGAACCGGTTAAAGGACATTACAGGCGTATTACAGCTGAAATCGAAGTTGTCCGCCGAGAAAGATAAGATTAATAAGGCATATATCACACTGGGAAAAGCATACTATGACAGACATGAGGGCGAGCTGGAAGGGAAATTTGCAGATGAGTTCCACACTATCCAGGCTGGGCTTGTGAAGATTGCGTCCCTGGAGGATGAGATTGCCGAGTTAGAGGGTACAAGAGTCTGCGCGGAGTGCGGCGCAAAGGTGGAGAAAATGCGGCATTCTGCAGCCGGTGCGGTGCGCCGATGGATTCGACGACATCTGCAGATGTGCATGAGCCGGAAGAACCGGAGGAGATGCAGGAGGCTATCTTTGAAGAGAAGGATGAAGCTGCAGCAGATGAGGCGCTTGACAACGCAGAAACAGAAGGCACGGCTGGCCCAGACGCGGATTCCGCGGATGCTTCGGACTCTGTTTCCGGAGAACACCACCGATACTGCGGCACAGAATGAAAATAACAGCGGGGAGCAGGCATAATTTATGGATTCACTGGTACAATGGTTTACAGCTAATTTATCCGGAGTTATATCGAAGGAGGCAATTATCTTCATTATCTCGATGATTCCGATTCTGGAACTTCGAGGCGGGCTTCTGGCTGCGTCACCGGCACTCTTAAACGTGCCGATTCTGCGGGCGATCCGATCTGTATCATTAGGAAATATCCTGCCGATCCCGTTTATCCTGCTTCTGATCCGCCATGTGCTGGAGTGGATGAAGAAGGTTCCGTGTTTCCGTGGTATTGCGCTGGCTGGAACGCAAAGCGATGAGCAAAAAAGGGCAGATCGAGAAATATGAGTTCTGGGGGCTGATGCTCTTTGTCGGCATCCCGCTTCCGGGAACCGGCGCATGGACAGGCGCGCGCTGGTGGCATCCTGCTCCACATGAAATTTGGCAAGGCATTTGGCGCGATTTTAGTCGGTATCGCGCTGGCGACGGTGATTATGTCGATTCTGTCCTACGGCGTGCTGGGCGTGCTGTTTGGATGATGCACAGATAAAATGGAATAATGTCTATGCCCGCCAAAGGGCGGCATGGATGCGAATGTATAAAAGACTCTGTAAGGGGAAATTCTCCGGACAGGGTCTTTTGCGCGTGACTGTGAAGGTACTGAACCGTTACAGATTATAAATGAAATTGGGGTTGACATATACCCTGTGGTATATTATAAGGACAGTTAAGAGATAGGAGGAGACCATGAAGCAATATACAGTAACCGGCATGAGCTGCGCGGCATGCAGCAGCCGGGTTGAAAAGGCAGTATCGAAAGTGCCGGGTGTCACGGCATGCTCGGTCAGTCTGCTGACAAATTCGATGGGCGTCGAGGGCGATGCGCCGCCGGAGACCGTAATTCATGCAGTGGAAGATGCCGGATATGGCGCATCCCTGAAAGGACAGGGCACTGCAGCGCAGGCGCAGAGCGCGTCGGAGGCAGAGGACGCCTAAAAGATCGGGAGACGCCGGTTTTAAAACACCGTCTGATCGCATCGCTGGGATTCTTAGCAGTCCTTATGTATATGTCGATGGGACATATGATGTGGGGCTGGCCGCTGCCGCACTTTATGGAGGGCAACCATGGCGATGGGACTTTACAGCTCCTTTTAGCCGGAATTATCATGGTGATTAACCAGAAATTCTTTATCAGTGGTTTCAAGGGACTTTTACACCGCGCCCCGAACATGGACACGCTGGTAGCACTTGGTTCTGGCGCGTCGTTTAAGCACATATGCGTTGTTTGCGATGACGGACGCACAGTTAAAAGGGCAACGACACGGCAGTCATGTCCTTTGACGGCATGCGCTGAGTCGGAAAATGCTGGAGGCGCGTTCTAAGGAAAAACGACGGATGCCTTAAAGGGACTGATGAAACTGGCACCGAAGACAGCTGTTATCATCCGGGATGGAGTGGAAACAAAGGTTCCGATTGAAGAGGTAAAGAAGGGTGATGATGTATTTGTTGTACGCCCAGGTGAAAATATCCCGGTGGACGGCGTGGTCCTGGAAGGACAAGCGCGGTTAACGAGGCAGCACTGACCGGCGAAGTATTCCGGTGGATAAGGCACAAGGTGACCCGGTTTCGGCGGCAACGGTCAACCAGTCTGGTTATCTACGCTGTGAGGCGACCAGAGTCGGTGAAGATACCTCCCTGTCGCAGATCATCCGCATGGTCAGCGACGCGGCGGCGACGAAAGCGCCGATCGCCAAGATTGCAGACCGGGTTTCCGGCGTGTTTGTCCCGGCGGTTATCACGATCGCAGTTGTGACAACGATTGTCTGCTGGCGGGACAGACGTTTGGATTCGCACTGGCGCGAGTATTTCCGTACTGGTTATCAGCTGCCCGTGTGCACTGGGACTGGCTACGCCGGTTGCGATTATGGTCGGCAACGGCATGGGCGCGAAAAACGGAATCTTGTTCAAGACAGCTGTTTCACTGGAAACCGGAAAAATGGACATTGTAGCGCTTGATAAGACGGGTACGATCACCAGCGGCGAGCCGCGTGTGACCGACGTCATCCCGTCCGGAGGTGTGACTGAGAAGGAGCTGGTAAGCCTGGCGCTTTCCTTGGAAAGAAGAGTGAGCACCCATTGGCGAAAGCTGTTCTTCTCTATGCAAAAGAACAGCAGGTGGATGCGCCGGAGGCGGCTGATTTCCAGGCGCTGCCGGGTAATGGACTTTCCGGTACGTTAGACGGCGCTTCATTGGCAGGCGGAAGCTTTTCCTATATCAGCGGACATACGACGGTGTCCGCACAGGAACAGAGCATCCTTTGGCGCCGCATCGGAAGGCAAAGACACCGCTGTGCTTTATGAAAAATGGTCGTCTGGCTGGTATGATTGCCGTGGCAGATGTCATCAAGGAAGACAGCCCGCAGGCGGTCAAGGAATAGAACATGGGAATCCGTGTGGTCATGCTGACCGGGGACAATGAGCAGACAGCCCGTGCGATCGGGAAACAGGCTGGTGTGGATGAAGTCATTGCCGGAGTACTTCCGGATGGGAAAGAGAGTATCATCCGCAGCCTGAAAGAACAGACGGCAAGGTGGCAATGGTCGGTGATGGTATCAATGATGCCCCGGCGCTCACGCGTGCCGATATAGGTATCGCGATCGGAGCCGGTACAGATATCGCGATTGATGCTGCGGATGTGGTGCTGATGAAGAGCCGTTTGAGTGATGTTCCGGCAGCAATCCGTCTAAGCCGTGCGACGCTTCGAAATATCCACGAAAACCTGTTCTGGGCATTCTTTTACAATGTTGTGGGTATTCCACTTGCAGCCGGTTTGTGGTATCCTATCTTTGGATGGAAATTAAATCCGATGTTCGGCGCTGCAGCGATGAGCTTATCCAGCTTCTGCGTAGTGACGAACGCGCTGCGGCTGAATCTGTTTAAGATGCACGATGCATCGAAGGATCATCCGATGCGGAAGAGGGCTGAGAAGACTGCTAATAAAGGTGGAGAAAAGGAAACGCAGGTGCGGATTAGGATGGGGCGAAGACACCCGGTCAATTGGGCAAACAGCAAATGGAAATGAAACTGTTTCAAGAAATGCAAAAAGTGAGAGTCAAAATAATATAAATATGGAGGGAATAACGATGACAAAGACAATGAATATCGAAGGAATGATGTGTGGACACTGTGAGGCACGCGTAAAGAAGGCGTTGGAGGCACTGGCGCGTGGAGGAGCGCAGAGGTGTCCAGCCATGAGAGGAACCGCGGTCGTAAGCATGAGTGCGGATGTGGCGGACGATACGTTGAAAGAGAGCGGTTGAGGCACAGGATTATAAGGTGGACTCGATTCAGTAGGATGAAAAAGCTGCGAAATGGTGGAATTAATATGCCATTTCGCAGCATTTTGATAAAAGATAGGAGAAAAGCATGGGTTGTTGTAAATGTGAATCACAAGCGCAGGTCTGTCAGGGAGGAGAAACTGAACGCCACAAACACAGAAACCTGACCGAAGAAAAAGATCTGCTGAAACGTTTAAACCGGATCGAGGACAGGTGCGCGGTGTGAAGGCGATGGTGGAAAGACGAGCGATACTGCGTCGATATATTAAAACCAGGTATCAGCGGTTCCAGGCGGCGCTGAACAGTTTTTCCAAAGTCCTGCTGTCCAACCATATCAAAACCTGTGTGGTCGATGATATAGAGGCGGGAAATGGGGAAGAAGCGGTTGAGGAGCTGTGCAAGACGATTCAGAAGCTGATGAAGTAAATATAAATTTATTGAATTGAGCAAACACAAGCAACTATAGCGAAATATTAAACATAATAAATATTTTTAAAAATTCTTCAAAAGTGTTGACATTCTCCTGGATTTATATTATACTACGTCATGTAATCGAGGCGTGGCTCAGTTTGGTAGAGCGCTGCGTTCGGGACGCAGAGGTCGCGTGTTCGAATCACGTCGCCTCGATTCTATTATAAAACATACGGCCTGTTGGTCAAGCGGTCAAGACGACGCCCTCTCACGGCGTAAACCCGGGTTCGATTCCCGGACAGGTCATCGAAAGTTGCTTTGGGTTTTCCAGAGCATTTTTCAAATTAAAATGCTTCCTTGGCTCAGTTGGTAGAGCGACGCATTCGTAATGCGTAGGTCGCCGGTTCAAGTCCGGCAGGGAGCTGATGAGTGGAAACCCTTGTAAATCAAGGGTTTTTCTTGTATTTGGATATAAAAAATGCCGTCCGAAAAGGGCGGCTTTTTTTTTGGGGACTATTCGGGGACTGATGTATTAGCCTTTTGGATAAGGTATCAACAGGCGTCAGAGGCTTTTCGATCTAGTTCTTTCAAGGCGTGACTGTAAATATTTAGTGTTGTTGTTACGTCAGAATGTCCTAGACGGCTTGCAACCGTGCGGATATTGACGTTTGAGCCGATCAGCAGAGTGGCGGCGGTGTGC
>SCPO01001241.1_pt1 | contig 23041 bp, 38 predicted proteins | sample 6106821 | NCBI WGS metagenome assembly SCPO01 (sample SAMN10720448, study PRJNA508395) | human gut metagenome | isolation source: Participant 2 stool, 0 month | host: Homo sapiens | collected 2017 | reverse complement strand
CGGGCAATGGATGAACACGGCAAGTGGCTCCCGAAAGCTAGAAAGGTGTACGACCTTGACGAGAACGGCGAGCGCATCCGGCCCTCCGGCAACTGGAAGTGCCATAAGGAAAACACCGTGGACTGGAACGACCAGAAGTACGCCGAGGTCTGGCGGCATAGAGACCATCATCAACCGCTATCTGGAAGCTGCTGGCAGACCAGAACGTGTTGACCTGCGCTCCTTTGAGCGGCAGGGCATCCAGCAGATACCGACCGTGCATCTCACCCGTAAAGCGTTCTCGGCAACCTGAACCGAGACATTCGAGCCGCCAACAGCCTGATGCAGTCCATCCGCAGCGCAATTGTGGGCTGCAACGCTGGATCGCAGATCTGAATGAAAAGAAGCAGCTTCTTCTGACGCTCTGAAAAGGCCAAAGAGCCAACGCTATCCGACCTGTTAGTGGATTATTTCAATCTTCGTGCCGAGCAGCGCAGCGATTGGTCTGGCAAGGCAAAACTGAAATGCACTGTCCGGGACTTTGAGAAGTCAAACGGGCTGTGGACTACCTGAAAGCCCATTCCCTGAACACTGTTGAGGATTTGAACCAAGCCATTGACAGCTTAAACCAGACCGCCGCTCCTCTCCGCAAACAGTTGAAGCAGAACGAAAACCGTATGCGGGCAATCGCTCGGATCAAGGACGCTGCCGCCGTCCATGCCAAGCTGAAGCCCATCCACGATACCTTTATCAAGAAGAACTTCAAGCTGACCAAGGACGCTTATGCCGCCCAGCACAAGGACGAGCTGGACGCATTCAATAAAGCTGTCCGCACTCTGATGAAGCTGAACGGCAGTATTGCGGTGGATTTTTCGGCATTGATGCCGAATTTTCTGCGCTGCAATCCAGCAGCGCAGAGTTTCGCACCCAACTGGAAACCTTGCAGCCGGACATCTCCGATCTGAAAAGTGTCCGCAAGTATATTGACATGGTGCTGAATAAGCAGCAGCTTTCCGCACCGGGCGGCAAGACCCCGGAGAAGGAATCGGTGCTGAAAAAGCTGGAAGAAGCCAAGGCAGCGCAATTCAGAAGAAAGCTGAGCAGAAGAATCACACACAAGAGCTTTAAGGAGGAAGCAACATGGCCTACACCCAAGCCCAGATTGATAAAGCCAATGCGGTGGATCTGGAAAAATTTCTCCGGGCACAGGGCGAAACGCTGGTACGCAGCGGAAAAGAGTACCGCTGGAAAGCCCACGACAGCCTGACCGTTTGCGGAAACAAATGGTTTCGGCACAGCCAGAGCAAGGGCGGCTTGCCGGTGGATTTCGTGATGGAATTTTACGGCAAGTCCTTCCTCGAAGCGGTGCAGATGCTGACCGGAGAGCTGAACCCCAGCCGGAGGCTGACCCGCCCCTCTCCTGCGTTTCGTCTGCCGCTGCGGAATGTCACCAACGCCAACATCCTGAACTATCTGACACAGGAACGGAAACTCAGCCCGTCACTGGTGAACTTCTTCATCGCCGCCGGAGATATTTACGAGGATGCCGCCCACCACAACGTGGTCTTTGTGGGCGGGATGCCGACGGGCATCCCCGCTACGCAAGTAGCCGTGGATTCGGGAAAAGTTTCGACAGGATGCGGCCGGTGCAGAAAAGGCGTTTGGCTTTGCCCACCGTGGCACTGGACAAGCAGCTGCTGGTCTTTGAAGCGCCCATCGACCTGCTGTCCTTCATCGAACTGTTCCCGAAAACTGGCAGCAGCACAATTATCTGTCGCTGGGCGGTGTCGGGCAAGGCGCTGCGGCAATTTCTTTCTGAACGCCCGGACGTGGAGCGGGTGTTCCTCTGTCTGGATGCTGACAAAGCCGGAGAGGATGCCTGCAAGCGTCTGGCTGCTGCTTCCGGACACCGTGAGCGACCCGCATCCAGCCCTGCATGAAGGACTGGAATGATGTTCTGGTGCACCGGGCAGAGATTTCGAACCGCAATTATTTCAAAAGCATCGTGCTGAAAGAGCCGTCAAAACCGGAAACGGTGAAGATCATCCGCATGAGCGACGTGGAGCTGACCCCGGTGGAATGGCTTTGAAGCCATATCTTCCTTTTGAAAACTCAGTGTACTGCAAGGCAATCCGGGCGAGGGCAAGACTTATTTGCCATGCACCTTGCCGCTGCCTGCACTAACGGAAAGCTGCTGCCCAACATGGAGCGAATGGAGCCATTCAACGTGATCTACCAGACCGCAGAGGACGGTCTGGGCGATACGGTCAAGCCCCGCCTGATCGAAGCGGGTGCAGACCTTGACCGGGTGCTGGTCATTGATGACAGCGATGTGCAGCTGACGCTCTCCGATGAACGAATTGAAAAGCCATTGTCGAGAACAACGCCCGACTGGTCATTATCGACCCGATCCAGGCGTATCTTGGTGCCGATGTGGACATGAACCGGGCAAACGAAGTGCGCCCCATCTTCATGCGGTGGGACAGGTAGCGCAGCGAACAGGCTGCGCTATTTTGCTGATCGGACACCTGAATAAAGCCGCCGGAATGCAGAGCCTGCAACGGGGCTCGGCTCCATCGACATTGCCGCCGCCGTCCGCAGCGTCATGTTCATCGGTAAGTTGAAGCACGACCCGACCATGCGCATCCTGACCCATGAGAAAGTTCCCTTGCTCCGCCGGGCGTGTCGTTGGCATTTCTTTGGGGACGAGGGCGGTTTCCGCTGGGTCGGCGAGTACGACATTACCGCAGACGAAATGCTGTCCGGCATCGCGCCGCAGCGGGAAACCAAGACCCAGCAAGCTAAAGATCTGATCTGCGCCCTGCTTGCCGGAGGAAAGCAGGTGCTCAGGAGGACATCGACAAGGCGGCTCGAAAGGCATCCCCGGCAGAACCGTCCGGGATGCAAAACGGAACTGGGCGACGCTCTGAAAAGCAAGATCGTGGAAGGCCGCAAAAGGTCTTTTGATGGAATAAGCTATTTGGCTGGCAGAAAATTTTGGTTGGCAAGCAAATCATGGTACACCCACAGTTGCCAGTCTGCCAGCCAAATTCGGAAAATGACGATAAAAGGAGAAATTCAATGGAAAATCAGAATTCGAGTTATTCGGTGCAGGTCGGTAAAACCACCTGTATTGTGTGCGTGAAGCAGTCCGAAACTGCCAAAAGCCGATTGAAAAGATGTTCAAGGATATGTGCAGACATGAGGTCACAAGGGACTTCCTTGCAGACAACCTGATGAATTTAGAAAAATTACCGAAAACCTCTTGACGAAGTCCAGCCCGAAGGTACCGGATACCGTGCACGCACCCGGTTCGCTAAGTTCTTCAACCTTCCCGAATTGATGGCGATGTTCAAAGAAGCGGCGGATATCAAGACCAGTGATCAGTTGAACCTGCCAGTGCCCCAAGCTAAATTTGAAACCGTAGTGGTCAAGCCTTCGGAAATCCAGCAGGACATGGTGCAGGCGTTGAGCGAACGTGCAGCCGAAGTCCACAGCGGTTCTGTTGACCCTTCTGTGGATAATATGTTGAAAATACGTCGGATGGCCGCAAAATCGGTCTTGATCAGCGGTTGATGAACTCGGCTCTGCCTGATGACCCCAGCAGTAAGTTGAATGCCTGCGTCAACAACGTCCTGCGCATCTGGAACGACACCAAGGAACAGAAGCTGACCCAGCTGATTTTCTGCGATATGTCTACTCCCAAGGGGACGGTTCATTCAACGTCTATGACGATATCCGCTCCAAGCTGCTCACTGCTGGTGTGCCAGAGCAGGAAATCGAGTTCATCCACAACGCAGATACGGAGAACAAGAAAGCAGAACTTTTCTCCAAGGTGCGCAGCGGACAGGTGCGCTGCTGGGCAGCACTGCAAAATGGGAGCCGGTACAAATGTCCAGACGCTGCTTGTGGCGGTGCATCATCTGGACGTGGGCTGGCGTCCGTCTGATATGACTCCAGCGCAATGGCAGAATCATCCGTCAAGGCAATCAAAACAAACAAGTGTACGTCTATAATTACGTCACTGAAGCGACATTTGACGCCTACTTGTACCAGACCTTAGAGAATAAGCAGAAGTTTATCTCGCAGATCATGACGAGCAAATCACCCATGCGCTCCTGCGATGATATTGATGAGCAGGCTCTGTCTTACGCTGAAATCAAGGCTCTGTGTGCTGGTGACCCGCGCATCCGGGAAAAGATGGATTTGGACGTGCAGGTAGCAAAATTGAAGGTGCTGCGCGGAGACTTCCAGAATCAGAAATATCGTCTGGAGGATAAGCTGCTCAAAACTTTCCCAGAGGAGATCCAGAAACAGAAAACACGCATTGCTGCTTTACAACAGGATTCACAGATTGCAGCAGCACACCCGCAGGACAAAGAAAACTTCTGCGGCATGACCATCAAGGGCATGGTGTACGATGACAAAAGGCTGCAGGCGAACGGCTGCTGCTGGCTCGGCAAGAGCCCAATGCTGATATGATGCTGCTGGGCACCTACCGTGGCTTTGAACTGAACATTCGATTCGACAGCTTCAAAATGAGCATCAGGCCGTACTCCGGGCAGAGTTGAGTTACCCGGTGTCGCTGGGCGATGATGCGCGCGGCAATATCACTCGTCTGGACAATGCCATCGACAATTTCGCTGACCGTATTGCAGATGCCGAAAATGCTCTGCAAAACCTTAAACAGCAGAAGCAGGCCGCAGAGGTCGAAGTGGCAAAGCCCTTTGCACAGGAGGAAGAACTGGCTGAAAAGTCAGCCCGCCTTGCTGAATTGAACGCCTTGCTGAACATCGACCGTGACCGCAGTTCCTCGCAGGATGCTCCCGAAGAAACCGAGGAAACCGAAACACCTGCAACTCGTCCGTCCGTGCTGGCTGCGCTGGAGGAAAAGGTCAACCAACCGGAACCAGTCAAGCCGTTCAAGAGTTATCTGGATAAGGAGGGGCGATAATGTGAAAAAGGGAACACCGTCTATTTATTCGTGTGACCGATGAAGAACGAAACCGCATTTTAGATAAGATGTATGGCATGGGCATCCACAGTCTGAGTGCCTATATCCGCAAAATGGCACTGGATGGCTACTGCCTGAACCTCGACCTTCCACAGCTGCGCCGAATGGCTTATCTGCTTCAGAATTGCAGTAACAATCTGAATCAGGTCGCCAAACGCGCAACGAAAACGGCAAGATCTACTCTGCCGACCTTGCTGATCTGCGCACCCGGCTGGATGAACTGATTTGATTGGCGAAGCAGATTCTTTCCAAGCTGGCAGAGCTAAGAAAATTCCCGCAGTTGGAGGACTGCGGGTGTACATATAATGCTTGACATCCTTGCAGTGCAATAGTCGATACCTTTATAATAAGAGCGAACAGAAAGGAAGTGCCTTGATATGATGTCTATGCTGAAGAAAATTGTTCTCTTCCCGATTTCTCTCTTTGTGGCTTTTCTGGCTCTCATGGCGAAGTGGCTGCTCACTTTGTCCAGTTATGTGGTCGCTCCGCTGATGCTCTACATCTTCGGCTGCGGCATCTACACTGCCTACCGCCAGACTTGGGATCAGTTCTTTATCCTGCTGGTAGCTGAGTTCATCTGCTTCCTCTTCGGTGCAACTGCCATCACCGAGGTATCGGGCGTTTTAGTGAATGGCTTGCAGAACTGTAAGAAATAGTTTTAATCCTTTGCCGCCTTCGGGCGGCATTTTCTTTTATGGGTGATTCGTGATGGCTGCGACACGATTGATCGCATTGCACAAAAGAATAAGGGAAAGACCGTTGCGGCCTGTTTGAAAAGCCGCACAGATTATGTGCAGAACCCCGATAAGACCGAGCAAGGTGAATTGGTGAGCTGCCACGAGTGCAGTCCTCTGACAGTCGATGAAGAATTTATGCTTACCAAGCGGCAGTATGAACTTGCTACCGGGCGCAGACAGAAAAGTGACGTGATTGCCTATCAGATCCGGCAGTCGTTCAAACCCGGCGAGATCACCGCCGAAGAAGCCAACAAGGTGGGCTACGAACTAGCCATGCGCTTTACCAAGGGCAAACACGCCTTTGTGGTTGCCACGCACACGGACCGTCACCACATCCATAACCATGTGATTTTCAACTCCACCGCATTGGACGGTTCAAAAGTTCCGGTTTTTTTTTCGGCACTGGCCGTTCAGCGGTTGAGCGACTTGATTTGTCTGGAGCATCAACTCTCTGTTATTGAAATAAAGCCCTACCGGGAACGGCAGAAACGTACCCCATCCACCCAAAGAAAGCAATCGTGATAGGCTGTGTGGCATCATCGACAGTATCCTTGCAGAAAAGCCCAAGGATTACGAAGATTTTCTGCAAAACTGGAACAACAGGGTTATGAGGTCAAGCGTGGAAAATACACTTCCGTCAAGGGCGCACGACAAAAACGGTTCATCCGATTCAAAACGCTGGGCGCAGACTATGAGGACGAACTGAAAGCAGTGATTGCAGGAAAAGCAGAACACCATCCGCACCAGAACAGCCGCCCCAAGAGCCGCCGTTCCAATTGCTGGTTAACATTCAGGCAAATCTCGAGGGCAAAAGCGAAGGCTATGCACGATGGGCGAAAAATATAATCTGAAAGAAATGTCCAAGACGCTGATTTTCTTGCAGGAGCACAAAATTGGCAGCACAGATGAACTGAATAAACGCACAGCGGCGGCAACAGAAAAATACCACCAGCTGGGAGATTCCATCAAAGCCGCCGAAACACGGATGGCGGAAATTGCTGTGCTGAAAACGCACATCGTCAATTACGCCAAGACCCACCCAGTCTATGATGCCTACCGGAAAGCGGGATATAGCAAAAGTTTCTGGATACTCACCGGGAAGAAATCACACTGCACAAAGTAGCCAAGGCCGCTTTCGATGAAACTGGCTTAAAAAGCTGCCGAAGGTCAAAGCACTGAATGCAGAGTATTCCGATCTTCTGACCCAAAAGAAAGCAGCCTACCCGGACTATCGCAAGGCACGAGAAGAAATGCAGGAGTTGGTAAAGGCACAGAAAAATATTGAATTGTTCTTCACAGAAGAAAAAGACGCACAGGAAAAGCAGCAGACCCGATAAACGAAAGTCGCCGAGGATTCTAACCCTTTCATGGGGCGGAATCCTCGGCGACTTTTAGTTTATGTAGCAGCGATCCTGCGTTACGAGCCAATCTTCACACAGCCGTTGGGCTTCATCTGTTGAGCGGCACACGCAATTGAACAGCTTGCCGTGCAGGGAGCAGTAGGTGTAACGGATTTTGGGCACACCGTTCTCATCCCGAAACTTTGTGTAGCGTTCCTCACCGGGCATCAGATAAAGCTGCTCCATTTCTGCATCGTCCTTTCCGTTTTCATGTGTCAGGCACACAACGCACCTATTCTATCATGAACTTAGGAATTATGCCATTGACGCTTGCACCAAAAGCGCCCCGGATTTTCGGAGAGAGTGTGCATTGACACATTCAATAGCGCTCGGAAAGAACGCGCAGCCTACACCGGAACGGTGCAGATCAGAAAGGGTTTGGGATTTCCCAACAAGCATTTTGCAACGCAAAATTTGCATTTAGCGCACGAATGCACTGCTTGCTACAATGGTGTTGGTTCTGAGAAGTTCACAGCCAGTGAGCTATACAGATGCCCAAACCTAAGCTACAATGAAGATGTGCTGAGAGAACGAAGCATTGCTTGAGCTGAACGCTCGTACGCGCAAACTGTTCTCCGCCATCTCCATTGCAGCGTTCGATTGACGCAGGTTGAGTTATCGGCAGATAAAAATGTTGCCGTACATTCGTGTCACAAAGCAAGCTGAATCGGTAATGGGCATAGGCGGAACCGGCATTAATATCCTCGACCGCGTGGGCGGCGGCGATGCCTTCGCCAGCGGCCTCATCTACGCCATGCTGCACGACTACAAGGCCATGGATATGATCAACTTTGCCGTGGCCAGCAGCGCCATCAACACACCATCCACGGCGATGCCAACATCACCGACGAAGTAAGCTCCATCCGCAACCTGATGAACATGAACTACGACATCAAGCGTTGAGTTTCGCCTTAGCGCTTCCGTCTGCCGGGAACCGACCGCTGCACGTTGGTTTCCGGCTTTTTATACCGTCAGCGTCACAAATTGACACCAATTTATCATTCTTCACGAAGTATGTGCTAAAATCTCTTGACAGCACCTCACAAAATATGTTATCTTTTGTAAACATCCTTGAAAAGATATGACATTTCTGGGGACCGAACACAAACCGATTTTTCTCTGGAGGAAAGACCCATGAAACAGGAGATCATCCGCAAACTGAGCGCTGCCGTGGCCATGAGCCTCGTTGTTGGCGTCTCTCTGGCGCCTGCGGCGGCAGCAGCCCACCGCCGCTGGTGTAACTAAGACCGGCTCTGCCGAAGGCTTTGGCGGTGCTGTCACCGCCACTCTGACCGTGGATGCCAACGGCACCGTTACCGACTGCAAGCTGGAAGGCGCACAGGAGACCGAGAGCATCGGCGGCGCTGCACTGGAAGAGCTGTCCAAGCAGGTCGTGGCCGCCAACGGCCCCGCCATCGACGGCGTTGCCGGTGCCACGGTGACCACCAAGGCCGTCCGGAAGGCCGTTGCCGCCGCACTGGGTGTGGAGCTGGCCGAAGAAGCCCCGCCGACTCTGCTGCCGCAGCCCCGCTGAGCCCGCCGCCGTCGTCCCGGTGGAAGGTCCAGATCGGTCAGGCTTATGCTGCCGCCCACGGCACCAAGCTTCACCGAAGCGGTGGCTGTGGTGAAGGATGACGTCACCTCGCCGCCTACCTCGACGATTTCCAGTTCACCAGCGCCGATGCAGGCGTAACCGCCGTGCCCAACTCCGACTCCGACTTTGCCGCAGGCTACGCCGAGGGCAAGGTTCTGATGTCCAAGCGGGCCAACGCTGATTATTACAGCAAGATGATGGCCGAAAAGGGCGGCTCCACGGTCGCTCTGGATGCAAACTTCGACGCCATCCAGAACTTTGCTGTCGGCAAGACCATCTCCGAGCTGGAGGATGTGGCCGCCAAGGGTGCCGAGGCTGTGGACGCCGTCTCCGGCGCAACGCTGGTGGATACCGCCGGTTATCTCTGCCATCGTGGATGCCGCCAAAAACGCCCAGACCACGCAGGCGGTGGAGTTCAACGGCAGCTCCGAGGACCTGAAGCTGAATGTGGTCTATGGGGCCGCACACGGCACCAAGTGCTTCACCTCCGGCGCAGTCGCCACCGCTGGGGACACCATCGTGCTGAGCTACATTGACGAGTTCCAGTTTGCCGGTTCGGACGCCGGGGTCGTCGGTGTGCCCAACTCCGATTCTGACTTCGGCGCAGGCTACGCCGAGGGCAAGGTGCTGATGTCCAAGCGGGTCAACGCCGATTACTACAGCAAGATGATGGCCGAAAAGGCTGGTTCCACCGTTTCGCTGGATGCCAACTACGACGCCATCCAGAACCACGTGAACGGCATGAGCATTGCCGACGCCGAGGCTCTGAGCAAAGATGAAAAGGCTGTGGACGCCGTTTCCGGTGCCACGCTAGTGGATACTGCCGGCTACGTTGGTGTGCTGGTGGATGCCGCAAAGTAAGGCAAGAAAATAACGTTCCTCTGAACACAGCAGCGCCCGCCGGAGATCTCCGGCGGGCGCTGCTTATTTATTATACGCAGTTAGCATAATCTAATCGTCTGGTGGAAGAAAAGGCAGGCCACCTGTATGTAGTCTGCCTTTTGCCTGATGCGAAAGCCCGCAGACACGCGGGGCTTACAGCACCAGCGAGGGCGCGGTGTAGACCCGTGCCTTCAGCTCGCTGTTTAGCATATACAGCCCCTTGCTGTCACCGCCGAACAGATCCATCTTGGTAATGAGGTCAGCGGCGTTCTTCTCCTCCTCACCCTGTTCCTTGATGAACCAGTCCAGCATCTGCATGGTGCGGAAGTCCCTGACCTCGTATGCGGCGGCGTAGATGGCATTGATGCTGGCGGTGATCAGCATCTCGTGTTCCAGTGCTTTTTTCAGCGGGGCCATGTGGTCGCCTCGTTCCCACTCCGGCTTTGCGACAGCCTCAAAGGTGACGTCCTCGCCGTTATTCTGCAAATACTGATAAAACAGCATGGCGTGATCCCGTTCCTCCTGCGCCTGTACCCGGTACCAGTTCTCAAAGCCGTCCAGTCCGACGGCGGCGTAGTAGTTGGCAAAGTCCAGATACAGATAGGCGGAGTAGAACTCCTTATTGATCTGCTCGTTGAGCAGAAGAGATACGTTAGTGTTCATGATACTTCTCCTCCATAAGATTGTCTTTTCCTGCTCCCGGAATGGGGCAGATATACCGTACCCAGAGCGATGCTGGGATGCTCCTTTCATCTCCAGGAACACCTGCTCCGCCTTGGGATGCTGCTGCAGCTCCGTTGCGGCGGCCAATATCTCCTCTGCGTATTTTGGCATACCGCCAACTCTCCAAATGCAAGAATGAATCTTATTATTTTGCTTTTATTATACCTATATTTTTTTCTCTGTCAACAACCACAAAGGGCTTGTGCTCCAAAAGCTGCCTCGAAGCCGATTTTCAAATTATGTGACGCCGTCACAGTAAAACCGCTTGTCACGCGGTAATACTACGCATAAAACACAGCCGCAGAGTACATCTGTGGCTGTGTTTTGCGTTCAGTTGCTCACTGTTGCGTGGACTGGATATGGAGCGACAACATATCTGCCGATCTTACATGGGTTATCTTATCTGCCATCACTCTGGCAGTTTGCCTTGCGGATATGTCGGCATCCCCACTGCGGTCGTATCCGGCCTGACCTTAAACATGGCTTTTCAATCTACCTCCCTTATCGGTTTTCCGCGATATATTTCTCCGCCATGTGGACTGCCATCGCGCCGTCCGCCACGGCGGTGACCACCTGACGGAGGGGCTTCGTCCGTACGTCGCCCACGGCGTAAACGCCGGGAATACTGGTTTCCGTGGTCTCTCCGGCCACGATATAGCCGCCGCCGTCCAGCGCCAGTTGACCCACCGCCAGCGCCGTGGCGGGCTGTCGGCCCACGCTGACAAATACGCCGTCGCAGTCCACCACGCTTTCCTCACCGGTGACGGTGTCCCGCAGGCGTACGCCGGTCAGCCTGTCCCCGGAAAGCAGCGCGGAAACGACGCTGTTCCAACGGAATTCCACGTTTTCGGCCTGTGCCAGCGGCTCGTGATAGATCTTGGTGGCCCGCAGGGTGTCTCTGCGGTGGACGAGGATCACTTTTTTCGCCACGCGGCTGAGAAAGAGGGCATCTGCCGCGGCGGAATTGCCGCCGCCCACCACGACCACCGTTTTGCCCTTGTAAAACATCCCGTCGCAGGCGGCGCAGTAGGCCACGCCCCGGCCCACCAGTTCCGACTCTCCGGCCACGCCCAGCGTTCTGGGTTCCGCACCGGTGGCCAGCACCACGGTTTTCCCCCGGAAGATTCCCCTCGCTGGTCTCCACGAGCTTGGGAACCGCCGTCAGATCCATGCGGAGAACTTCCGCGTATTCGCTGCGTGCCCCAAAGCGCTCCGCCTGCTTTTGCATCTTCTCTGCCAGAGAAGCCGTCGATCCCGTTCTCAAAGCCGGGGTAGTTGTCGATCTGCTCGGTCAGGGCCATCTGCCCACCGGCGGACAGTTTTTCCAGCACGATGGTGTCCAGCCCCGCCCGTGCCGCGTACAGGGCAGCGGTGTAGCCGCCCGGTCCACCGCCCACCACAATCATATCATAAACATGATTGTTGTTCATATCTGAACCCTCCGTTATTTCGCCAAGGCTTCCTGAATGAAGCGGTCGATTTCTGCCTTTGAGCCAGGCGCGATGATGGAATCCACGGCCTTTCCGTTCCGGTACAGCACCAGAATTGGGATGTCCTCGATCCCCTCGGCCCCCGCCAGCCGCGGCTCCTCGTCAATGTTGATCTTGCCGACGGCGAGGCTGTCCGCGTATTCCTCTCCGATCTTCTCATACGCGGGGCCGATCCTCCGGCAATAGCCGCACCAGGGCGCCCAGAAATCCACTAAAACGGGCTTTTCGCCCCGGGTCGCCTGCTCAAACTGCTCCTGATTCATATTCATAGCTGCCATATCTGTCAGCTCCTTTCCTTTGTTTGGGTATTCTCAAGACTCCGGTCTCGCCCCACACCACATCGTGACCTCAACCTGAGATGACGGTACTCTGCCCTTGGGACATAAAGCAGATGAGTAAGACCATCATCTGTACGAAAATAGCTGCGGTTTGTTGCAGCTTATTCTGCGCAGAGCTCAGCCACCAGAGCGTCCATCTGCGCTTCGCTGGTTTGGTTCAATGCACCACGCAGAGACACTACCGTTTCGTAAAGGTGGATATCCTTCATCTCCTCCAATTTGGTGCGCATCAGCCGCGCGGCAGCAGGTGCCCAAGAGCCGTCTTCAATAAGGCCAACCCGGCGGTTTCGGAATCCCTTTGTCCGTAAATGTTCCAAAAACTCCCTCATGGGCGGAAACAGTCCTCCGTCATAGGTGGCGCTGGCTAAAACCAACTTCCCGCAGTAGAACGCACTGGCAACAGCGTAGGAAAGATCTGTCACAGTGAGATCACATATGTTGACCTGTACGCCTTTTTCTCTAATTTACCCTTGAGGGTCTTCGCCGCATGGGCAGTATTTCCATGGATGGATGCGTGGGCAATCAGGATGCCCTCCGGTTTTTCCGGTTTCCATTGTGACCAGAGATCATAGAGCCGCAGATACTCCTCCAGCCCTTCTGTAAGCACGGGACCGTGGAGCGGGCAGATCGTTTTGATCTCCAGCGCGGAGATTTTTTTCAGCAGCGCCTGCACCTGTGCGCCATATTTCCCGATAATATTGTAATAATACCGTCGGCCTGCGGCACCCAGGGGCACGGGCAGTCCGTTCCAGTGAACCGAAGCGGCCGAAGGCATCCGCCGAGAACAGGATCTTTTTCCTCCTCTTCATACGCTGCCATCACCTCCGGCCAGTGTACCATCGGCGCCAGCAGAAAGCGCAGCCGGTGCAAACCCAAGGAAAGCGTATCTCTTTCGCCAACCTCCAGCATACGGTCTTCCGACAATGCACCTGTGCCGAAGAACTGCTTGATCAGGGTAAATGTTTTCGCGTTTCCCACGATCTTCATCTCCGGGTACTTTTGTGCCAGTCGCATGAGGCTGCCGGAATGATCCGGCTCCATGTGTGTGACCACAAGATAGTCGGGCTGCGCCCTCCAACACCCGCGCCACATTGGAAAGCCATTCTTCCGCTGCCCGTGCGTCCACGCTGTCCATCACGGCAATCTTCTCATCCAGAATGACATAGGAGTTGTAGCTCACTCCCATAGGCTGGACGGGGTACTGGTTTTCAAAGAGTGCCAATGTGTTATCATCCACCCCTACATAGCGGATGGCATCTGTTACCGTTTGGATAGCCATATAAAAAATACCTCCTATTTTCCTTACTCAGACTCTGACTGATAGGTTCTTCTTTTCTAATGGAACATACGCTTAGCCGCAGATCGACGGTCGCGCATTTTACCGTTGCCTTGCTTCCCCCAGAGTCGTTACATGTGGTACACCGCAGCGGAGCGAAGTCCTTCCGGCAGGCCGTCGGGCGCAGCAGGTGAAAGTTCCCAGCGTACCTGCCCCACCCACTGGGAGGCGACGGCGGAGAAGTGGAGCATGACAATACCGAGATCCAATGCGGCATCCAAATTATCGGTGTAGGCATCCTCCTGCTGCACCAAATAGATGCTGTGATCCTGCACAAGGAAGCCATAGGGCTGACGGTTGAGATAGCTGGGGGAGAGCGAAGCGGCGTAGAAGGACTGCCAGAGCATATCGTCGTAGAAGTCCATCATCTCGTCAAGCCCAGACTTGTTGCTCCAGCTCCCCATGTGAACCAAATCGTTCACGCCCTTTTTGGGCGCGTAGTACTGCTGCTCGGCCCGCACATCGATCTGAGACATACTTAGGATATTCAGCCGCAGCTTTCTTGCGGTCTTTTCCCCGTAGCCAAAGGCAACGATTGCCGCCACCTCTAACGGGGTGGCGAGACAGTGCCTTTTGATTTTGTCGCTGTCGGTGAAGGTCATCCAGCAGGTGTCAATGTCCAACTCAGTCAGCTTGAGGACGAGATCTTCCATCATGTAGCCGGCGTTGATGGCTGCGTAGGAATGCGGGGCAGACATAAGGAGCAGGTAGTGCGGTGCTCCGATGAGAAATTGATTATAGCCCGCTGAGCTCTCCAGCGCCGGCTGTGCATCCTTGTCCAAGACGATCAACTCCGTTGCAATCTCCGGGACAAGACGGGGGCAGGTCTTTTCATAGTAGGATCGGAGCTGGCCGATAGCCTCGCTCGGAACTTCCTTTTCGCGGAATGCGTGAACAGATCTGCGATATTGGATCATAGCGCTGTAATTCATAGTAGTATCTCCTATTCTGATGTCTTTGGTTTTCTTATAAATCGTCTATCAGTGCGGTGCTCTTGGCGTAGGCGGTACTGCGTGCCTCAAAGAAATCGGTCTTGACCATGTTGGCGTCGGCGTACTGGCTGACCCATTCCATGCTCTCCGGTTCGCTCTCAAAGCCTGGATACAATGCGGGATAGCCAAGGCTCGTCCAGCGGAGGTTGCCGAGATAGCGGATGTAATCGCTGATCATCTGCCGGTTCAGCCCCGGGATGTCGTCGCCGATTACATAATGCCCCCATGCGATCTCCTGCTCCACGCCCTCACGCATCATCTTGCGCAGCGCTTGTACGCTCTCGGCAGTGAATAACTCCGGCTGCTCCTTTTGCAGCTCCGTGATGATATTGCGGAACAGCCACAAGTGCGTGTTCTCATCGCGGTTTATGTAGCGAATCTCCTGCGCCGAGCCGGGCATCTTCCCGTTTCGGGAGATTGTAGAAGAACATAAAGCCGCTGTAAAATAGATGCCCTCAAAATATAGTTTGCCATCATCACGCGCAGCAGCGTGGGAGCGTCCTTCCGCTCCTGAAACTCGTTGTAGCAGTCCCCAATGAAGGTGTTGCGGCGCAGCAGATGCTCGTCCGTTTTCCATTGGTAGAGGATGTCATTGCGCTCCACGGGGGACAGATGGTGTCGAGCATATAGCTGTAGCTCTGCGAGTGCACACATTCCTGAAACGCCTGGATCGAGAGGCAGAGGTTCATCTCGTTTGCGGTAATGTAGGCGCCGATATTAGGCAGGTTCGCTGTCTGAATGGAATCAAAAGACAAGAAAACTAAGAATTTTATCGTAGGCGCTGCGCTCGGCTGACAGCAGGCGTGGATAGTCCTTCACATCCTGCGAGAGATTGATCTCCTCAGGAATCAAAAGTTGTTCATGGCCTGCCGGTACCAGTCGCTGACCCAGGGGTACTTCATGTTGTTGAAGTCGTTGAGGTTCGTGGTATTGCCGCCGATCATGCGCCGCAGGCACATCAGGTCGCCCTCCGGGTTAAAGAGGGGCTTTTCTTCAGTTCCGTCATGCTATCCTCCTTATGACGAGCAGCTTTCGCAGTGCTCGACCTCAAGGGCCTTGCTGCGGACATAGTAAATGGTCTTGACGCCGACCCTCCACGCCTCCAAATACAGTCTGAGCACCTGACGCATGGAATAGTCATTGGTGATATAGAGATTCATGCTCTGCGCCTGGTCAATATGTCTCTGGCGAAGGCCCGCGGCGCGTACCGACCAGCGTTGGTCGATCAGATGCGCCGCCTTATAGTACCACCATGTATCCATAGAAAGCTCTGGAGCAACGCGGGGCAGCATGCTGCCCTTTTTTTCTCCTCTAAGAAAGAATTTCTTCATAATTGGATCGATGCCCGCCGACGTGCCGGAGAGGATAGATGTGCTGGAGGTCGGTGCGACCGCCAACAGATAGGCGTTGCGCATTCCCTGCACCGCCACCGTTTCCGCAAGCGCCTGCCACTTTTCGGAGGTATAACCCCGCTTTTGAAAATACGCGCCCGTCTGCCAGTCGCTGCCCTCAAAGAGTGCGTAACGACCCTTTTCCCGTGCCAGTGCTGCGTCCGCCTTGACGGCGGCGTAGTTGATGTGCTCGAACACTGCATCGGTGAAGGCAAGGTGCTTCTCGCTCTCCCAGCGGATGCCGCGCTTTGCCAGCATGTGGTGGTAGCCGCTGACGCCCAGGCCGATGCTGCGGTACTTCTGATTGGTAAGCCGCGCGTATTCCAACGGGTAGAAGTTGAGGTCGATCACATTATCCAGTGCGCGGATGGCCGTTTCCACCGTGCGTTCCATATAGGCCTCGTCCTCCACCGGCAGATTACCGAGAGACAGACTCGCCAGATTGCAGACCACAAACTCACCTGGGCGTGTGGCCGTCACCACCACTGTGTCGCCGTTCTCCGTGTGCACCTCAGTGCTGATATGCTCGATGGGCGACATGTTCTGCGCGATCTCCGTGCAGAGATTGGAGCAATAGATCATTCCCGTGTGGCCGTTTGGGTTCATACGATTTACACTGTCGCGATTGAAAGCGAAGGGTGTGCCGGTCTCCACTGCCGAGCGAAGCACCAGCCGCACGATGTCCTTGACGGTGACGCTGCGCTTTTCGATGCGCGGGTCATTGACGCAGTCCAGATACCGCTTCTCCCATTCCGTACCCCAGTAATCCTCCAGAGCGTAGCCCTTGACCGTGAGGATCTCATGCGGACACATGAGATGCCACGGCGCGTCTATGTTCTCCTCCGCCAGTCGCCAGAAGAGATCCGGATAGCACACGGCCGGAAACACATCATGCGCCTTCATGCGGTCGTCGCCGTTGTTGGTGCGCAGTTGAAGGAATTCCGGCAGATCCCGGTGCCATGCGTCTAAGTAAACCGCCACAGCGCCCTGCCGCATCCCCAACTGATCCACCGCCACGGCGGTGTCGTTGACCAGCCGGATCCAGCGGATAACACCGCCTGCCGCCCCTTGAAAGCCGCGGATGGTGCTGCCTGCAGCGCGCACCTTACCGAAGTACATCCCCATTCCACCGCCGAATTTAGAGACCTTTGCGAAGTTGTCCAGCGAGCGGTAGATGCCGTCCAGACTGTCCGGCACAGTGTCCACAAAGCAGCTTGAAAGCTGATGGTAGGGCTTTCGTGCGTTGGACATGGTAGGTGTCGCCATTGTGACCTCCATACGGCTGAGCATATCGTAAAAGCGTTTTACCCACCCCATGCGATCAGAGCCTTCGTTCATAGCAAGATGCAGCGCGATACCCAAAAACATCTCCTGCGGTGTTTCCAGCGGCACGCGGCTGCGTGACTGGATCACATAGCGTTTGAGCAGCAGGTCAAGGCCGGAGTAGGTGAACAGCTCGTCCCGTTCCGGGCAGAGAAAGCCCTCCGCCATGGCGATCTCCTCGTGGGTATAGTGGGCAAGGATATAGTCACCGTAGAGTCCCTTATCCGTCAGATAGCGAAGCTTGCCATAGAGGTCGCAGACGCCGCGCCCCTCCCATTCCTGTGCGTTGCGACAGCGAAAGGAGTGGTTCAGAAGCCGCGCCGCGATGAACTCCCACTTGGGTGCCTCTGCCGTAGTCAACTCTACCGCTGCCTTGGTCAGTGCCTCAGCCCGCTCATCCTCCATCATGCCCGGGCGACAGAAACTCTCAAACTTCATTTGAAGCGCCGCGAGGGAGTAGACTTCCTCGGTAAAATCCATCTGGATGCGGCGCAGCACCTCGTCAAGCGAGTCATCCCCCACCGTCCGCGCGATGGTATGCCGGACGCGGCGCAGCGCAGACCGCTTTTCGCGGTAGAGGATGTACGCCTTGGCCACCTCATAGTGTACGCGCTCCATGAGCGTTCGCTCCACCTCGTCCTGCACACGTTCCACGGTGAGCGGTACTGTGACGGAGAGATTGTCGAGAACGGTGGCGAGGATCTCCTCCAGCTCTGCTCCCGATCTCCCGGCCCTGTCCGTCAAACGCCTTTTTCATGGCGTTGAAAATTTTCTCCTGTTGAAAGGGGACAGACTCCCCGTTTCGTTTTCTGATCTCCATTTCGATCCTCTCATCTTCTCCGGTCACTTCTCATGTCCTTTTGCAAAGAGCGGGCAAGCGCAGTATCACGCTTGCCCGCTCTGTTTGAAAGCCGGTTTTTCTGCAGCCGACGCGGCGGGGCTGTTTGTTGTCTGTTGTCTTGGTTTTGGCTTTCCTGCCAGTTACTTCATAGATTCCAGAATGGCGTCCGCCAGTGCTTCCAGCTCAGTGCGCTTGTCCGTGCCCATGGACGAGGCGAGGCTGAGCCGCTCGTTGAGCACCGTCATGTTCTTAAGCTCATCGTTGACGAATTTCTGCATGAGGTCACCGGACTTCACCGCCCATGAGCCGTTTTCAATGATGGCAAAGGTGCGGTTTTGCAGATTCAGTGCCTTCATATCCATGAGGAAGTCATGCATGGCAGGGTAGATGCCGAGGTTGTAGGTCACAGAGGCCAGGACAATGTGACTGTACTTAAACGCCTCGGAGATCAGCTGGGAGACATGAGTGGAGGACACATCGTACATCGCCACCTTGCTCATGCCCTTATCGCAGAGCGACGTCGCCAGCGCCTGCGCCGCGTTCTCCGTGTTGCCGTACATAGAGGCGTAGACGATGAGCACGCCCTGGGTCTCAGGGGCATAGCGGCTCCATGTGTCGTACTTTTCGATGAACCAGCCCAGATCCCTGCGCCACACGGGGCCGTGGAGCGGGCAGATGTACTTGATCTGATCCAAAACGCCGCCGGCCTTTTTCAGCAGGAGCTGGATGTGGGGGCCGTACTTGCCCACGATGTTGGTGAGGGAGCGGCGGGCGTCGTCCAGCCAGTCCTGCTCGAAGTCCACCTCGTCGGCGAACAGCTTGCCGTCCAGCGCGCCGAAGGTGCCGAAGGCGTCGGCGGAAAGAGGACGCCGTCGGTGACGTCGAGGGTCACCATGGCCTCCGGCCAGTGAACCATAGGCGCGCCCACAAAGGTGACGGTGTGCTTGCCGAAGGTGTCGCCCTCCTTCACCTCGATGCACTCATGTCCGTCCACATGGAAGCCGAACTGCCGCATGAGCATGAATGCCTTCTCGTTGGAAATCAGTTTCACCTTGGGATGGCGCAGCAGGATCTCCTCGATGCAGGCGGCGTGATCCGGCTCCAGATGGTTGACCAGCAGGTAGTCCAGCTCGCGGCCATCCAGCACATACGCCAGATTTTCCAAAAGCTGGCGGCAGGCAGACCAGTCCACCGTGTCAAAGAGCACCGTCTTTCATCCAGCAGGCAGTAGGCGTTGTAGCTTACGCCCCGGGAATGGGAAAGCAGTTTTCAAACAGGGCCAGGCGATGGTCGTTGGCGCCCACCCAGTAGAGGTCGTTCGTTACTTTACGCACGCAATACATCTTATCTTACCTCCTTCACGGCTCAAGCCTTTACAAATTGATCCTTCGTCTCCGCGCACTCCGGACACACCCACTCGGCGGGAAGCTGCTCAAAGAGCGTACCCGGCGCGATCTCGCCGTCCTCGTCGCCCAACTCCGGCACATACTCGTAGCCGCAGCCGCTGCAGACGTAGCGGTCGCCGATTGGGGGCGGGCTTCGGCGGTGTGGGCCGCTTCATCTTTACCATGGGCGGCGCGGGCAGCTTTTCGCCGCTATCCAGCGCGGCAGTGAGCAGGGCAGGATCTCCTCCACATCGCCCACGATGCCGTAGTCGCAGTTCTTGAAGATAGGGGCGTTGCCATTCTTATTGATGGCCACGATGGTGGAGGCGTCCTTGATGCCCTTAAGGTGCTGGGATGCGCCGGAGATGCCGCAGGCGATGTACAGATTGCCGGTGAACTTCTGACCGGACATACCCACATAGCGGTTCAGCGGCAGATATTTGAGAGTCTCCGCCACAGGGCGGGAAGAACCGATGCGCGCCGGCGGCCTTGGCCAGCGACTCTACCAGTTTCATGTTCTTTTCTCCCCGATGCCCTTGCCCGCGGAGACCACCCGTTCCGCCTGCGGGATGGGCGTATCCATGGGGATGCCCACGGTAAAGTCGTGACCATCCTTCTTCAGCGCCGCCACAAGGTCGGCCACCTGCTGGGCAGCATCCCTCCCGGAAGATGGTCTTTTGCGAATGCCGGTGATGGGCGCGGGTTTCTTGGCCGCCGAACGGCTCTCGCCGCCGGAGCTCTTGCCCAGCCTGCCCAACAGATGAGAGGCGATGACCACCCGCTGGATCTCGTTAGTGCCCTCGTAGAGGTGGTGATCTTGGCGTCGCGGTAGGCCCGTTCCACCTCCATGCCCTTGAGGTAGCCGCTGCCGCCGTGGATCTGCAGGGCGTCGTTGGTGACCTCCAGGGCGATGTCGGAGGCGTACATCTTGGCCATGGCGGATTCCATGCCGTAGGGCGCGTGCTGCTCCTTCAGCTCCGCCGCGGAGTAGATGAGGAACCGGGCGCAGCGCAGCTTGGTTGCCATATCCGCCAGCTTGAAGGCGATGCTCTGCTGGGCCGCGATGGGCTTGCCGAACTGGACGCGCTTGGAATAGCTCAACGCGTGCTCAAACGCGCCCTGGCGAGCGCCTGCGCGGCGATGCCGATGCGTCCGCCGTCCAGCGTGGACATGGCAATCTTGAAGCCCTCGCCCTCCTTGCCCAATAGGTTTTCCTTGGGAACCTTCACGTTGTTGAAGATCAGCTCCGCCGTGGAGGAGGAGCGAATACCCATCTTGTCATAGTGGTCGCCGAACTAGAAGCCCTTCCAGCCCTTCTCCACGATGAAGGCGCTGATGCCCCGGGTGCCGATATCCGGTGTGGTGACGGCAAAGACCACATAGGTGTCCGCCTTAGGGCGTTGGTAATGAAGATCTTGCCGCCGTTAGGAGGTAGTAGTCCCCTTATCCAGCGCCGTGGTCTCCGTGCCGCCGGCGTCGGATCCGGCGTTGGTCTCCGTAAGGCCGAAGGCGCCGATCTTCTCGCCCTTGGCCAGCGGAACCAGATATTTCTTCTTCTGCTCCTCGGTGCCATAGGCGAAAATGGGCCATGAGCCGAGGGAGACGTGGGCGGAGAGGATTACGCCTGCGCCGCCGTCCACACGGGCCAGCTCCTCCACCGCGATGGCGTAGCTCAGGGCATCAAGACCGGCACCGCCGTACTCCTGGGGTAGGGAATGCCCATCCAGCCCAGCTTACCCAGCTTCTTGACAGCCTCATCGGGAAACTCGTTGTTCTGATCCATTAAAAATGCGAGGGGCTTGATCTCCTCTTCCGCAAAACTCCGGATCTTCGCGCGCAGCTCTTCGTGCGCCGACGTGGTTTGAAACAGCATAGGGGTACCTCCTTTTAAAATTTTACAGCTTGCTTGTATCTTGGGGATCGGATCCGCCGGTCAGCAGCCTGCGCAGGCTCACGGCGCGGAACGCCTCGTCCTGCTTTTGCTGCAAGGCCGCCAGCTGACAGTGGATGGTGCACCGACCATGCTTGTCCTGCCAGCGGCATTCATATCCCGGCTCCATGCAGGCGCACAGGATGCCCCGCTCCCCCACGACCCCCATGAGATCGTAGAGGGAGGTTGCGTCCAGATCGCAGGACAGCTCCGCAGCCGCCGAGGGCGCCGCGGCTCACCCGCACCAAATTGCCGGCGGAGAGCTTGCGCAGAATCTGGTAGGCAAACTGATTGGGGATCAATTCCGTTTCCGACATCTCGGCCACCGAATGCTTCTCCCCGTCCAGCAGCACCCGCAAAATGCGCAGCGCGTAGTCCGTCTCTTTGGTGATGATCATGCTCCACATCCTCTTTTCGCTTGCTTGTTGATGCCATAATATCAATCTTGATAAATTTTGTCAAGATTATTTCAAAAAATATCGCTTTATTACAGACCGCCCCAGCCCGGGTCAGCTTCGCTTTCCATTCAGCGAAAAGCCATGTTCCTACAATTATAGAAGCCGAAAAAGCTGTGCCGTGGCAGTCCGCCGAAAGCAGAAAAGACTATGCCTTAAAACCAGAAAGCGGAGAAATTGGTTGGCTCGCAGGGTCGCCCATCCAAGGCGGATGAGGCGATCCCTGGCAAGTCCAAGGCAAGCACCAAAGTGCGTGCTTTATATCCGACGCACTATGTTAAGATGTGCAGTAGATGTTCCATTTTTCTGTCCCATTCTCTGCTGGAATCGGCGCACTTTTCAATTCAGTTTCGACTTCAGCATTTATCGGCAAGTTTTTCTTGTAGCGGATGGTATGCCAAGGCTTGCCCAGAAGTCCATAGCGATTGTACGGAGTTGTATCTCCACTGGCACATGGATCTTTTTCCGCAAAGAATACCGGCAGCCGGATCGTCAGGTGCAGACTGCGATAGCCATTTGGCTTAGGGTGTGAAATATAATCTTTTCCGTGATGATTTCAATGTCAGACTGATCTTTAAGCACTTTGCCAAAAAGAACACATCCTCCTCGAAAGAGCAGATCACCCGCACACCGGCAATATCCATGATATTTGCCTGCATGGTCGGAAAATCCAGAGAAAGTCCGCGTTTCTGCATCTTATTCATAATGCTGGACGGCGACTTCAAGCGACTTTTCATACTTTCTATCGGATTGCGATCATGCTGCAATGAAAACTCTTCGTTTAGAATTTCCAACCTGTTTTCCAGTGCTTTCAGCGCACATCGGTATTGCAGCATGACTTCCTGATACCCGCGATTTTCGCTTAAAAGGCGCTGGCACGCAGAATCATCTAAGCCTTTATCTGCCGCAACCGTCAAACCAAATAGATTTTCACTCATAGCTTCTCCATTCCGCAGGGATAGGCGCTCCGCACTGTCTGCTGCTCTTGTGTTACGACCTGATAAAACTGTATCCGCCGGAGAGATGGGAACAGCTGAAACCATACTGCGTCAAAGCCGATGGGCCAGATAACTGCGAAGCCCAGTCTGGCAATTCACATAGAATAGGCTTGTCCGCTCTAACTCGTCCAAGTGCTCCCGCAGATCGTCCAGTGGAATATTGCGGAATCCATTCAGTGCCCACGCCGATATTCGCCTTCCGTGCGGACGTCCAGCAACGTCGCACTGCCATC